>Ga0157374_10000035_pt1 | contig 180440 bp, 150 predicted proteins | sample M25metaG_FD_115308 | JGI IMG/M metagenome (GOLD analysis project Ga0157374, IMG submission 115308) | Miscanthus rhizosphere microbial communities from Kellogg Biological Station, Michigan, USA - M2-5 metaG | ecosystem: Host-associated > Plants > Roots > Rhizosphere > Soil | place: USA...
CGGCTCGGTGGGGATGTCGGCTTTCAGCAGGCGCGGATCCTTCGTGTTCTTACAGTCGGGATAGCCGGTGCAGGCGTAGAACTGGCCGAAGCGCGAGCGCTTGAGCTGCATCGGCTTGCCGCATTTGTCGCAAATGATCGTCTCGCCCTCGGGCTGTTCAGCGACGTCGCCGCGCGCGGTCTCCTTCGTGTTCTTGCACTCGGGATAATTCGAGCAGGCCAGGAATTCGCCAAAGCGGCCGAACTTGATCGCCATCGGCGAGCCGCACTTCTCGCAAACTTCGTCGGTCTCGACGCCGGTGCGTTTCACTTCGACCATTTCTTTGCCGGCGCGGGCTAAGTCCTTGTTGAACTTGACGCTAAAGTCACGCATGGCTTCGCGCCACTCGACCTGACCTTCTTCGATTTCGTCGAGCTTCTGCTCCAGTTCCGCGGTATATCCCTCGTCGATGATGTCACCGAAGGACTGTTTGAGGAGCTTCGTGACGAGCATGCCGAGCTGCGTCGGAAAGAACTTACCGTCCGACTTATAGGTGTAATCGCGCGTCTGGATCGTGGTCATGATCGAGCCGTACGTCGACGGACGGCCGATCCCGTTTTCTTCGAGCGCCTTGACCAGCGTCGCTTCCGTGTAGCGCGGCGGCGGCTGAGTGAAGTTCTGGCGCGTGTCGAGGTTGATGAGCGACAGCGTGTCGCCCTCGTTCATCGCCGGCAGCGCTTTGCTGTCGTCCGGCTTCTCCTCATCATCCTCGGCGCCTTCGACCGACGCATCCCGAAAGACGGCCAGGAAGCCGGGGAACTTCAGAACTTCACCCGAGGCGCGAAGCGTGTAGGCGGCGTTGCGGATGTCGACGTCGGTGACGTCGAAGAGGGCCGGCTTCATCTGCGACGCGACGAAGCGATCCCAGATCAGCTTGTAAAGGTTGTACTCCTCGCGGGTGAGGTGGTCCTTGATCTTCTCTGGATCGAATTCGAGCGACGTCGGGCGGACGGCCTCGTGGGCCTCCTGCGCCTGTGCAGCTTTCTTGACACGATATACATTCGGCTTTTCGGGGAGAATATCAGCACCGTATTTCGCGCCGATATATTCTCTAACTTCGGCGATGGCATCATCGCTGATGCGGACCGAGTCGGTGCGCATGTAGGTGATCAGACCGACATGACCGAACGAGCCGAGCTCTTTGCCTTCGTAGAGCTTCTGGGCGATCTGCATCGTCCGCTTCACCGGATACTTGAAGCGGTTGTACGCAGTACGCTGCAGCGTTGAGGTGATGAACGGCGCCGCTGCGGATTGCTTTTTCTCTTTGCGCGCAACTGACTCGACGACGTAGCTGCCCGACTTGAGCACGGTCTCGATGACGCGGGCCTGCTCTTCGTTCGTGACGTCGGCCTTCTTGCCGTCGATCTTCGAGAGTTTGGCGATGAACTGCGGCGGAACTCCGGCAGCGAGTTTTGCTGCGAAAGTCCAGTACTCCTCCGGGACGAACGCTTTGATCGCTTCCTCGCGGTCGACGATCATCTTCATCGCCACCGACTGCACGCGGCCGGCGGAGAGGCCGCGGCGGACCTTGTCCCACAGCAGCGGCGAGAGCTTGTAGCCGACCAGGCGGTCGAGCACGCGCCGGGCCTGCTGCGCGTTCACCTTGTTCATGTCGATCTCGCCCGGCTGATCGATGGCCTTGCGGACCGCGTTCTTCGTGATTTCGTGGAAGAGGATGCGGCGGACCTTCTTCGAGTCGCCGCCGAGGAGGTTCATCACGTGCCAGCCGATCGCTTCTCCCTCGCGATCAGGGTCGGAGGCGATGTAGACGATGCTGGCCTTTTTCGCGGCTGCACGCAGTTCGGCGACCACCTTCTCTTTGCCTTCGAGGATCTCGTAGGTGGGCTCGAAGGTGTCTTCATCGACGCCGAGGTCGCTCTTCGGGAGATCGCGGACGTGACCGACGGAAGCTTTGACGACGTAGTCGCTGCCGATGAATTTGTTGATCGTCTTCGCTTTCGCGGGAGACTCGACGATGACGAGGTTTTTGGCCATTGCGGAACGCCCAACCTTTTACGCCGACGCCGGAATTCCTCGCGCGTGCGTGAGGCGCACGCGCACGTGAGGCGTCGGATTGATCGAGCCGCGGACGATAGCACCGCGACGTCAGGAAGGCGAAAAATGCTACTGGCTGTGGAGTTTGGGAAGACTCAGGCGTCGTCTTCTTCGTCGTCTCCGCCGCCGGCAGCTTTGTACTTCTTCGTCTTGTTGTAGAGCGTCTTGTAGGAGATGCCCAGGATCTCGGCGGTCTTGCGGCGGTCGCCGTCGGTCATCTGGAGCGTCTCTTCGATGACGATGCGCTCCACTTCTTCCATCGGCTGGCCGAGCGGGATCATGACGCCGTCGCGCGTCCTGCGGCGGCGCGCACCGAGGAGCTTGTCGGGGAGGCATTCGACGGTGAGGCTGCTGCCGCGGGCCATGATGAACGCACGGTTGATCACGTTGCGCAGCTCGCGGACGTTGCCGGGCCATTCGTACTGCTGCAGCGCCTCGATGAAGTCGGCTTCGATGTTCTCGACCTTCTTCTCTTCCGTCTCGTTCAGCTTCTGCAGGAAGAAGTGCGAGAAGAGCGGGATGTCTTCGAGGCGTTCGCGCAGCGGCGGGACCTCGATCGGGAAGACGTTCAACCGGTAGTAGAGATCTTCGCGCATCTTGCCGTCGACAATGGCTTTCTGCGGATCACGGTTCGACGCGGCGATGACGCGCGCCTCGATGTAAATCTCTTCGTTGCCGCCGACGCGCCGGAACTTTCCTTCTTCGAGCACGCGCAGCAGCTTGACCTGCAACTCGATCGGCATCTCCGTGATTTCGTCGAGGAAGACCGTGCCGCCTTTAGCCACTTCGAAGTAGCCCTCGCGGCGTTTGATGGCGTTCGTGAATGCGCCCTTCTCGTGACCGAAGATCTCGGATTCGATCAGCGTCGGCGAGATTGCGCCGCAGTTGAAGGCGATGAACGGCTTGAGGCGCCGGCGCGAGAGTGAGTGAATCGTGTTCGCGACGACTTCCTTGCCCGATCCCGACTCGCCAACGATGAAGACGTTCGCGTCGGTGTTCGCGACCATCTCGATCTCTTCGAAGAGTTTCTGCATCCGAGGCGATTTGCCGACCAAATGACCGAGCGCGCCCATTTTCTGCAGCTGACGGCGAAGCTCGAGGATCTCCTGCTTCATCATCTGTTTGTCTTCGACAGACTTGAGGATGACCTGCAGGCGAGGGAGGTCGACCGGCTTGGTGACGTAATCTTCGGCGCCGACCTTGAGAGCCTTGACGGCCGAGTCGACAGTTGCGTGGCCAGTGAGGATCACGACAGAGACGTCGGGATACGTTTCTTTGATGCGATGCAGGAGATCGAGGCCGGAACCGTCGGGAAGCTTGAGGTCGACGATAGCGACGTCGGGGACCATCTTCGAGACGGAGCTCCAGCCGGCTTTCACCGTGTCGGCGACTTCCGCGTCGTAGCCCCACTCCTCGACGACGTCGGCCATACCGGCGCTCGTGGCGCGGTCGTCATCAACGATCAGCACTTTCTTCATCTATTCACCTGGGAAAGACAACTTGATCGAGACCTTATCACGTTCGTCCAGAGCGTTGAGTTCACCGCCGTACGTTTCGGCGATGAGTCGCGCAGCGGCAAGCGAGAGGTCCGCGTTGCCGAGCGCATCCGTGTAGTAGAACTTGAAGATCTTCGTGATTTCGAAGTCCGGCGACGATGGTTTGCCGGTGACTGCAACAGTGAAACGGCCCGGCATTCGCTCGACTGCAGCGCTGCGGCCGCTCTCGTCCAACACGTGCGACGTGCCTTCGAAAAACATCTTGAGCGCCTGACGAATTCTGGCGTCGTGACCGCGGATTTTGAACGAACCATCAACTCCGGCCAGCTCGTACTTTGCTCCCGCCGCGGCTTCGGTGCACAACGGGCAAAGATCGATTTCCGCCGGCTCTTCTTCATCTTTCGGCGGCGTGGAGAGAACGAAGAAGGTGTCGAAGATGCGCGCCATACGGCGCAACTCCTGTTCGATGGCCTTCGCGTACGCGTTGATCTTCTCATCCTCGTTGCCGGTGAGCTTCGCTACGCGCATCCGCAGCAGCTCGAGATTGAGCACGGCGACATTCAACGGCGTCTTGAGATCGTGCGCCGTGTCGCTGCTACGACGAAAGTTCGTCGACGCGAAGTGGTCGAGCCAGGATTCCATGTTGGACGAAACGTCGCGCAAAGCGATGCAAGCTTAACGCCGCTGCCGAGTAGCGCCTCAGTGCTCGCGGCCGATGCCGATCATCGCTACCGACTCTTCGAGCCGCGCTTCGACGCGGTTGAACTCCGGATCGTGCGATGAGAGGTACTGCAGCTCTTTCTCTGCGGAGATACGCTCGGCTTCGGCGGCGGCCGGATCGATCTCGCTGGCCAGCACGCCGCGTTCGGCGAGTACGATCACGCGATCCGGCAGTACCTCGGCGAAACCCCACGACAGCACCATGCGATGAAACGTGGTGCCGACGCGGTAGCGCATCTGGCCGATCTTCAGCGTGGTAAGCAGGGGAGTGTGGCCGGGAAGCACGCCGATCTCACCGTCGCTCGCGGGCAGCACGACTTCATCGACTTCGATGTCGATGATCTTCCGTTCGCGCGTGACGACGGTGAGATTGATCTTGGTCGGAAGTGCGTCGGCCATTCCGGTTCCTTACGCTGCTTCTTTCTTCATCTGCTCGGCGCGCTCGAGCACCTGCTCGATCGTGCCCATGAGCAGGAACGCCTGCTCGGGGATATCGTCGTGCTTCCCTTCAACGATTTCGCGGAAGCCTTTGATCGTGTCGGCGATCTTGACGTACTGCCCCTTGATGCCGGTGAACTGCTCGGCGACGTGGAACGGCTGCGAGAGGAATCGCTGAATTTTGCGGGCGCGGTTGACGATGATGCGGTCTTCTTCCGAAAGCTCGTCGATGCCGAGGATGGCGATGATGTCCTGCAGATCCTTGTACTTCTGAAGGACGGCCTGCACGGCGCGGGCGGTGTTGTAGTGCTCATCGCCGAGGATGCGCGGATCGAGAATCTTGGAAGTTGATGCGAGCGGATCGACGGCGGGGTAGATGCCGAGCTCCGCGATCTGGCGCGACAGAACCGAGGTCGCGTCGAGGTGAGCGAAGGCAGTGGCCGGCGCGGGGTCGGTGAGATCGTCGGCGGGAACGTAGATGGCCTGCACGGACGTGATCGATCCGCGCTTGGTCGATGTGATGCGCTCCTGTAGCTCGCCCATTTCGGTGGCGAGGTTCGGCTGATATCCGACGGCGCTCGGCATACGGCCGAGAAGTGCGGAAACCTCGGAACCGGCCTGCGTGAATCGGAAGATGTTGTCGATGAAGAGCAGCACGTCCTGCCCTTCCGCGTCGCGGAAATGCTCGGCGACCGTGAGGCCGGTCAGTCCGACGCGGAGTCGCGCACCCGGCGGCTCGGTCATCTGGCCGTAGATCAGCGCGGCTTTCGACTTCGACGGATCGCCAGGAACGATGACGCCGGTCTCGGCGAACTCAAGCCAGAGATCGTTCCCTTCGCGCGTGCGCTCACCGACGCCGGCGAAGACGGAGAAACCGCCGTGCTCTTTGGCGACGTTGTTGATCAACTCCATGATCAGAACGGTCTTGCCGACGCCGGCGCCGCCGAACAGGCCGGTCTTGCCGCCCTTCGTGTACGGCTCAAGGAGGTCGATGACTTTGATGCCGGTCTCGAACATCTCGATGTTCGTCGACTGCTCGTCGAAACGCGGCGGCTGGCGATGAATGGAGAGGTGATGCTCGGAGTTCACCGGACCCTTGTTGTCGACCGGCTCGCCGAGGACGTTGAGGATGCGGCCGAGGGTCTCGCGTCCGACAGGAACCATGATCGGGCCGCCAGTGTCGATGGCCTTCATGCCGCGGACCATTCCGTCGGTCGGCTTCATGGCGATGCAGCGGACCTGGTTCTCGCCGATGTGGTTCGCTACTTCGGCCACGACGTCGATCGGAACCTTGCCGAATTCGCCGTTGTCGACGACGCGGATGGCGTTGTAGATCGCCGGCAGATGGCCGTCTTCGAATTCGATGTCGAGCGCCGGTCCGATGACCTGAATGACTTTGCCGACGTTCTGGGTCTTGGTTTCTTCGTTTGCCATGTGTTCTCCGTTGCCTATTGCGCGGCGGACGCGCCCGAGACAATCTCGATGATCTCTTTGGTGATGGCGGCCTGGCGGATGCGGTTGTAGGTCAGCGTCAGGAAATTGATCATGTCCGACGCGTTCTTCGTGGCCGCTTCCATGGCCGTCATGCGCGCTCCCTGTTCGGCCGCGGCCGACTCGAGGAGCACGCGGTAAAGCTGAAACTCAATGTGCTTCGGCAGGAGGTCGGAAAGGATCTGCTCCGGCCCGGGCTCGTAGAGGTAATCGATCGACGGCTGGTTGGGCGTGGCGTCGAATTCCGAGATGATCGGAAGCAGCCGCTCGGCGCGAACGTGCTGCGCGATGAGCGATTTGAACTCGTTGTAGACGACGTAGACGCCGTCGATCTTCTCTTCGATGAAGTCTTTGATCAGACCCTCGGCGATCTCGTGCGCGACTTCGATCGACAACGCTTGCGCGACAAAGACGTTCTGCCGGATCGGAATCGGACGGCGCTTGAAAAAGTCGCCCGCCTTGCGCCCAATCGTCAGCAGCTCAACGCTCTCAAAGTTATGCTCGCGAATGAAGTTCTGCGCCGCGCGGATGACGTTCGAGTTGAACGCGCCGCAAAGTCCGCGGTCAGCAGTAACGACGATGACGACGACGTTGCGCTCCGGCTCGCGCGACTGCAGCAGCGGATGCGAGTTGATGTCGACGCGCGTGGCGATGGACGCAAGCACCTTACGCAGGCCGGCCGCGTACGGACGCGCCGCGAACATCCGCTCCTGCGCGCGCCGCAGCTTGGCCGCGGCCACCATCTTCATGGCCTTGGTGATCTGCTGCGTGTTCTTGACGCTGCGGATCCGGCGCCGGATATCGATCGTGCTTGGCATGTGTGGTTAGGCCGCGAGAGCTTTTGGATTGTCTTTCAGGTACTGCGCTTTGAATTCGGTGATGGCGTCGCGCAGTCCTGCTTCGAGCTCCGCATCGAACTTCGGCGCGGTCTCCAGCTTGTCGAGGACGTCGCCCTTCTCGTCGCTCAGATACTGGTGCAGGGCGGCCTCGAACGGACGGACGGAAGCGACGTCGAGGTTGTCGAGGAAGCCTTTGACGCCGGCGTAGACCGAAGCCGTCTGAAGGCCGACGCGCATCGGCTGATACTGCCCTTGCTTCAGGATTTCGACGAGCCGGCGGCCGCGATTGAGCTGCGCCTGCGTCACTTTGTCGAGATCGGAACCGAACTGCGCGAACGCGGCGAGCTCGCGGTACTGCGCGAGGTCGAGCCGCAGCGTGCCCGAAACCGTTCGCATCGAGCGCACCTGCGCCGAACCGCCGACGCGCGACACCGAGATGCCGACGTTGATGGCCGGGCGGACGCCGGAGTGGAAGAGGTCCGTCTCCAGGAAGATCTGGCCGTCGGTGATGGAGATGACGTTGGTGGGAATGTACGCGGAAACATCGCCGGCCTGCGTTTCGATGATCGGCAGCGCGGTGAGCGAGCCGCCGCCCTTTTCATCAGCCATCTTCGAGGCGCGCTCCAGAAGGCGCGAGTGGAGATAGAAAACGTCGCCGGGATACGCCTCGCGGCCGGGCGGACGGCGGAGCAGCAGCGAAATCTCGCGGTACGCCGCGGCGTGCTTGGAGAGATCGTCGTAGATGATCAGCGCGTGCTGGCCGTTGTACAGAAAGTACTCGGCCATCGCGCATCCGCCGTACGGCGCGAGGTACTGCATCGGCGCGGGGTCGGATGCCGAGGCGTTAACGACGATGGTGTAGTCCATCGCGCCGTTTTCTTCGAGCGTGCGAACGACTTGGGCGACCGTCGACTTCTTCTGACCGATGGCGACGTAGACACAGATGACGTTCTTGCCCTTCTGATTGATGATCGTATCGACCGCGACGGCGGTCTTGCCGGTCTGGCGGTCGCCGATGATCAGCTCGCGCTGGCCGCGGCCGATCGGGATCATGGCGTCGACGGCTTTGAGTCCCGGCTGCAGCGGCTCTTTGACCGGCTTGCGGTCGACGACGCCGGGAGCGAGTCGCTCGATCGGATAGAACTCGGTGGTGTTGATCGGTCCCTTGCCGTCGATCGGAACGCCGAGCGGATTGACGACGCGGCCGACCAGCGCCGGGCCGACCGGAACGGACATGATCTTGCCGGTGCGCTTGACCTCGTCGCCTTCCTTGATCTCTGAAGCTTCGCCGAGGAGCACGACGCCGACGTTGTCTTCCTCGAGGTTGAGCGCGAGACCGGCGATGTCGTGCGGAAACTGCACGAGCTCACCAGCCATGACGCGATCAAGGCCGTAGACGCGGGCGATGCCGTCTCCGACGGAGACGACGGTGCCGACTTCAGAGACGTCGACGCCGCGGCCGATTCCGCTTAATTGCTGGCGAATAATCTCTGTGATTTCTTCTGCTTTCAAATCCACAGCCATAAAGTCTCCCGAAAATGCGTCACGAAATATGCGTCACGCTAATGACTCGCGGAATTTCTCGATCTTGCCGGCCACCGAGGCGTCGTAGACCTCGCTGCCGATTTTGGCGACGAAGCCGCCGATGAGCGCCGGATCGACGGTGACGTCGAGGTCGACCTTCGCTCCGACTTTTTTCTCGAGCATCGCCCGCAGCTCGTCCTCTTCTTTCGATGACAGCTTGCTGGCCGAGCGTACGTCGGCGGCGACCACTCCGGTTGCGTCGCGGATCATCGTCGCCAGTCCGGCCACGATGTCGTTCAGGTCGTTGATGCGGCGGTTCTGAATGAGCACGTCGAGCAGACGGACGGCGAGGTCCGACAATCCCAAGCGTTTCGCGATTGCCTCAGTGACCTTGGTCTTCGAACCATGTTCGATTCCCGGATTCGCGTACATCAACTGCAAGTCGGCCGATGACTTGCGGACCTGCTCGAACTGCGTCAGCTCGTCGCGAAGCGTCGCCGCTTTTTCGGGCGACTGCGCGACGTCCATGATGGCGCGCGCGTACGGCCTTGCGAAACGGCGGATCATGAGCGCGCCTCCGCTACTTCGCGGACGCTCTCATCGAAGAGGCGCTCGCGATCGTTGTCCGTGACTTTTTCGCGCAGGATCTGTTCCGCGCGCTGCGTGGCGAGCTCGCCGGCGTATTCGGTCAATTCGTGCCGCGCGCGCTTCAACCGGTTGTCGACCTCGTTCCGGGCCGACTGCAGAATCTTCTGCGCCTCGGCTTCCGCGGCCGCGATCAATTCTCTCTTCTGTTTCTCACCCTCGGCCTGCGCGCGTTCCTGAATGCCGCGGACGTCGTTTTCGATCTGCGTCAGCCGCGCCTGGATGTCCGCCGCGAGCTGGTCGGCCTTCGCGCGACGGGCGCGAGCCTCTTCGGCGTCGGCCTGAATCTGTACGCGCCGGTCGATAAGCGCCTTCTTGATCGGCCCGCCGAGGAACCATGCGAGCACGCCGATGAAGAGCAGCATGTTGGCGAGCTTCAGAATCCAGCCCGGGATGCCGAAGTAGGTTTTCGGCGCTTCGTGCTCCCCGCCGTGGCCTTCTGCCGGATGCGCCTGTTCGTGTTCGGCTTTTTCCGTCCCCTGCGCGACGTTGTTCGGCTCCGCGCCATGAGTCTGCGCGAATGCCGCAGTCGCAACGAGCAATAGAAGAATGATGAAGATCGCGCGGCGCATCAGACCGGCCTCCCGAGGATGCGCTCCGCGGCCAGGCGCGCCAGCGCTTCCGACTCGGTGACGATTTTCGCGCGCGCTGCGGCAACGTCGCCCGTCAGCTTCGCATCCGCTTCGCTGACGATGCCGTTCGCGTCGTCGTGGGTTTTGGTAACGATCGTGGTGCGGTACGCAGCAGCCTCGCGTCGAAATCGGTCGCGCACATCGGCGGCAACGTGGCGGGCAGCGTGGAGCTTCTCTTCCATCTGCGTCGTTGCTTCCTGGAAGCGCAGCATCGACTGTTCGTAGATCTCGTTCGCCGAGCGCACCTCGGTTTCCCGCGCTTCGATCACCTGATTGATCGGCTGCAGGAAGAACTTGCGCACGATCAGGTAGTTCAGGATGAAAATCACCATGATCGCGAGCAGAGAGTAATCGGGCGTCAAATTGATTTGCATAGACTGTTTGGAGCCGGAAAAACGGGCACGTGAGAGCCGCGCCCAACCCCGAGGCGGCGGTTGTATACCACAAGGGAAAGAAGGTTGTCACCTCACCGGTTGTGCGTCGCGTGTCTGGGAAATCGGCTGACGAAACGTACACGCGCATCCTCGATCGCGCCGACGATTTCTTCCGCTCCGTCGCCGAGTCGCAGCCACAGAACCTGCAGTGCGGACGCGGATGTTCGCTCTGCTGCTACGGCCTGTTCGAGATCGGCTCGGGCGATGTTCCGCTGATCGCTGAAGGATTGGCGAAACTGCATCCGTCGCGGCGGAAGATGGTCATTCGTCGTTCGCAGGAGATCTTGGAGTCATCGAAGCATCCCGATCTTCGGGAGTGCTCTCCCGCGGAAAAAGAAGCGTTCTTCGAGCGCACCGCATCAACGCCGTGTCCGAATCTGAACGAGAAAGGCGAGTGCCTGATGTACGAACATCGTCCGCTCGTCTGCCGCACGTTCGGCCTGCCGCTGCGCAATGCGGACGAGTACATCGGCGATGTCTGCGAGCTGAATTTTACGGACGCGCCGCAGGGCGATCGCGAAGCCGCCGCGTGGGACTTGCAATGGGAAGACGCGCTCGGCACCGAGGATGAGTACACGATCCCTGAGGCGATCGTGCTGGTGGCTCGGATGCGGTATCCAAGCGCGCTGTCCTGACAACCTGTCATCCTGAGGCTGCCGGAGGCGCGTAGCCGCAGGCGGAGACGCCGGAGGACGCCGAAGGATCTCTAGTTACGCGAACTGCGTTGGACCCGGGTTTCAGCCGGCGTTACGCGAGTTCGATTGGAAACCGGGTTTCAGCCAGAGTTGCGCATCTTGAGATCCTTCACCGTCCTCCGGCGTTCCGCGCTTCGCGCTCCAACGCCTCCGGCGGTTCAGGATGACAGCTACGCCTTCGCAGCGATGTTCGTCACTAACGCCGGTTTCTTGTCGCCCATCACGCAATTGCCCTGAAAGATCGCGCCTTCCTCGATGATCAGCGCGGGCGTGTCGATGTCGCTGTAGACCTTGCCGTTGCGATGGATCTCCACGCGCTGCGTGGCGATGATCTTGCCGATGATCGTGCCGCTGATGGCGATGCGGCCGGCGTGGACCTCGCCTTCGATTTGCGCGCTCTCGCCGACGATCAGCTCATTCTTCGTCATGATCTTGCCGTTGAAACGGCCGTCGATGCGCATCGTGTCTTCGAATTCAAGCTCGCCGCGAAACGACGAGCCACGATCGAGAAAGCCGTTCAGTTCACCGCTCTTGTTTTTCATCTCTGCTCCCATATTACCGTCGCCGTCCCATGAGCTCATCGACCACGCGAATCAGTTCGTCTTCGCTGCCGTAGCGGATGTGAATCACTCCGCCGCGGCGTCTGCGGTCGATCTCAACTTTCGTACGTAAAGTCCTTTGCAGTTTGTCTTCCGCGTCGCGCGTGAAGACATCCTTCTCTTTTTCTTTCTTCTCCGCCGTCTTCGGCGAGCTCTCCGAGGCCAGCATCTCCGTCTGCCGGACATTGAGGTTCTTTCGGACGACGCGGTCGGCGAGCTGCTCCTGCTTCTTCGGCGACTCGATGGCGAGCAACGCGCGTGCGTGACCCATCGAGAGCTGGCCGGAAGCGAGCAGCTTCTTGACCGGATCGGGCAGCTTGAGGAGGCGCAGGAAGTTCGCGACTGTCGAGCGCTCCTTGCCGACGCGGCGGGAGATCTCTTCCTGCGTCAATTGAAAATCATCATGCAGCTGGTGATACGCCATCGCCTCTTCGATCGGGTTGAGATCCTCGCGCTGGATGTTTTCGATGAGCGCAATCTGCAGCGCGTCGCCCTCGGCCATCATCTCTTTGATGAGGACGGGGACGGTGGTCAGGCCGGCTTTCTGCGCAGCGCGGAAACGGCGCTCGCCGGCGATCAGCTTGTACTTGTCGCCGGCGCGCGTGACGACGAGCGGCTGCACGATGCCGTGCTCGCGGACGCTGCGCGCCAGTTCGTCGATCGACGCTTCGTTGAACGTCTTGCGCGGCTGGAAAGGATTCGGCTGGATCTGCGAGATCGGAATCTCGGCCAGCCCCTGCGTCGCATGCGATTCCGCGGGCTCCTCCTGCCGTTGCGGGATGAGCGCACCGAGACCGCGACCGAGCACTTTTTTGTGGATCATCAGATCACGTTCTCCGCGCGCTGAATGAACTCCCTGGCCAGACTGACGTATGCCTCGCTGCCTCGCGAGCGGATGTCGTAGAGAATAATCGGTTTGCCGAACGACGGCGCTTCGCTGAGCCGGGCGTTCCGCGGGATCACGGTCTTGTAGACCTTCTCGCCGAAGTGATTACGGACCTCTTCGGATACCTGCCGCGCCAGATTCATCCTCTCGTCGTACATCGTCAGGACGATGCCTTCGACGTCGAGCGACGGGTTCACGGCACTCTTCACGCGATCGATCGTGGCGAGCAGCTGCGAGACGCCTTCGAGCGCAAAGTACTCCGCCTGCAGAGGGACGAGGACGGAGTTCGCGGCGGTGAGTCCGTTGACGGTGAGCAATCCCAGCGACGGCGGCGAGTCGATAAGGATGTAATCGTACTCGGCGGCGATTGGTTCGAGCACGCGTTTGAGGTAATACTCGCGCCCGATGGCGTCTCGCAACTCGACCTCGGCGCCGACCAAATCAACCGACGACGGAGCGAGAAAAAGCGTCGGAATCTCCGTCGGACGGATGATCTCGCGTAACGGCATGTTCTCGATGAGCACGTCGTACATCGACGGATTGGCCTCAGTCACTCCGAGGCCTGAAGTCGCGTTCGCTTGCGGGTCGATGTCCACCAGGAGTACGCGCCGCTCACAGGCCGCGACAGACGCGCCGAGGTTGATGGCGGTGGTGGTTTTGCCCACCCCACCTTTCTGATTTGCGAGCGCGACGATCTTCGTCATTCAGTGTTGTTCCACGTGGAACGCGAGCGTTATAAGGTAGTTCGATGTGCCGCGCGGAAGCGGAAAGACTTCGCTTTTCGCGAAACCGCTGATCGCCGGAACGTCCGGGTTGCTTTGAAAAAGTGCCACACGACCGCCCGGCTCCATCCATGGCGCCAGCGACGGCACCCATTCCTCGGGATTTCCGACTGCGCGCGAGGTAACGAGGGAAAATCGAAGCTCAGGCGGGAACTGCGTCACGGCGCGCGCCAATCTATCACCGTAAATCACAGCGTTCAATTCGCAGGCCCGAGCGATGTGTTTCAGGAACGCCCACTTTTTCTTGTCCACTTCGACGAGATGAAACCGCGCGTCCGGCGAGACGATGGCCATCGGAATGGCCGGCAGTCCTCCCCCACTCCCGAAGTCGAGGACGTTGCCGGACGGCTTCAGAATCTCTGCCGCGATCACTGCTTCGTCGATGTGTTCGTCGATGTTCTCCTTCGCTTCCGGACCGATGAGGTTGATCCGCTCGTTCCAGCGAAGGAGCTCGCGCTTGTACGTCTCCAGTCGATCGTCGCGACTCACTTCTGCACCGCGCGACCACTGTAATCCTGAGCCGCCGAAGGACGGTCGAAGGACCCCCCACCTGCTAACCCGGGGCGGCGGAAAATCACGATGCAAGCACGAAGGGGGTCCTTCGACCGTCCTACGCGACTTCGGCTTCGCCTACGTCGCTCCGGCGGCTCAGGATGACAGGGCATTGCCAAAGCGTCCTCCGCGCCGCAGGTGCATCCGGACAATCGAGATCGCCGCGGGCGTGACGCCCGGGATCCGGCTGGCCTGTCCGAGCGAAACCGGCCGGACGAAACTGAGCTTTTCGACCATCTCCCGCGACAATCCCGGCAGCCCGTACGACATGCCGGCAGGAATCTGCACGCCCTCCTCATCGGCCTGCCGCGCCGCTTCGCGCTGCTGCCGATCGATGTAGCCGGCGTAGCGAAGCTGGCTGACTACGCCATCTGACTCTTCCTCGCTCAACGCGCGAAACGCATCCGCAACCTCGGGGAGCACGGTCTCGCACGCGTCGGTAAAGCGCGCGATATCAAAATCGGTGCGCTGCATCAGCCGAGCGATCGACGACTTTTCGCTCAACGCGACGTTCGCCGACGACAGCCAGGCGAGTGTCTCGCGATCGGGAGTCACGGTCGTTTCCGCCTCATCTCTCGCGCGATGCATCCGCGCGATTCGCTGCTCGACGCGGCGCTTGCGTTCGTCGTCGAGAATCCCCAGCCGCTCCGCGACAGGCGACAACCGCTCGTAAACGGAGTCGCATCCGAGAAGCAAGCGGTGCTCCGCGCGCGACGTGAACATGCGGTACGGTTCCTCGGTGCCTTGCGTGACGAGGTCGTCGATCATCACCGCGGCGTAGGCCTGGTCGCGGCGGAGGATGACCGGATCGCCGCCACGGATCTTCTGCATGGCGTTGATTCCGGCCAGGAGTCCCTGCGCGGCCGCCTCTTCATATCCCGAGGTGCCGTTGATCTGACCGGCCAGGAAAAGGCCGTCGACGCCGCGAACCTGCAGCGTCGGATCGAGCTGCTCGGGATTCACGAAGTCGTACTCGACCGCGTAGCCGTAGCGCGCGATGATGGCGTTTTCGAATCCGGGCAGCGAGCGGACGACGGCGTCTTGCACGTCCGGCGGAAGGGAGGTCGAGATGCCGTTGAGGTAGAGCCAGGGATGCGTCAAGCCTTCCGGCTCGACGAAGACCTGATGCCGCTCCTTCTCCGCGAAGCGAACGACCTTGTCCTCCATGGAGGGGCAGTAGCGCGGGCCGGTGGCGTGAATCTGGCCGGAGTACATCGGCGCGCGATGGAGGTTGGCGCGGATCAACTCGTGGGCGACTTCGCTGGTGTAGGTCAGATGGCAGAGCACCTGCGGAAGGGGCAGAACGTCGGTGAGGATCGAGAACGGACGCGGCTTCGTATCGCCGGGTGCTTCTTCCAGCTTTGAGAAATCAACGGTGGTGCGATCGACGCGTGGCGGCGTTCCGGTTTTGAGCCGTCCGAGTTTGAGTCCGAGGTCGCGCAGCGAATCGGAGAGCGTTTCCGCCGCCGGTTCGCCGAAGCGGCCACCGACGGTCTTCACCTCGCCGGAGTGCATCAGGGCGCGAAGGAACGTTCCGGTGGTGACGATGACGGCGCGTGCGTCGAGGCGCGTACCGTCTTTGAGGACCACGCCGCGGACCGACTTGCCATCGTGAATGAGCGAAGTCGCGGAGCCTTCGACGATGGTGATGTTTGGCTCAGCATCCAGAATCTGCTGGACGGCATCAGCGTAGAGATCGCGATCGCACTGCGCTCGCGGGCCCTGCACGGCGGGACCCTTCGAACGGTTTAGCACCTTGAACTGGATGCCGGCGCGATCCGTCGCCTCCCCCATCAGGCCGCCGAGTGCGTCGATTTCTTTGACGAGGTTGCCCTTGGCGAGACCGCCGATGGCGGGATTGCACGACATGCGGCCGATGGCGTCGCGCAGCATCGTCAGCAGCGCGACGCGCGCGCCGCCGCGGGCGCAGACGCGGGCCGCCTCAGCGCCGGCGTGGCCTCCGCCGATCACAATCACGTCGAACATGTTTCACGTGGAACAGCCGCCCGCGCGCGCTCACTTCCCGATGCAGAACTTAGAGAAGATCTCGGTGAAGACGTGCTCTTGCGTGATCGCGCCGGTGAGCAGACCGAGGGAGGTCGAAGCGCGGTAGAGGTCGACGAGGATGACCGGTTCGTCGAGCCCGGCGTTCAAAGCATTGAGCGCAGTCGCGAGCGCTTCTTTACAGCCGAGGACGGCTTGGCGCTGACGCTCGTTGACGAGGCTGCCCTCCGGCGCGGCGAACTCATCGCGGACGATCGTATCGAGCCGGCTGAGCAGCTCATCGATGCCGTGCTCGGCTGTAACGCTAATGCCGAGAGCGCTTTGCGGTGCGGGAGCGAGATCATTTTTTGTGTAAATAACAATTGCGTCCGAGTACGCAGCGATCTCGTCATCAGGCGTCAAACCAACGCTTGCGTCAACCAGATAAAGAATGATGTCTGCGCTCGCCGCCGCCTCGCGCGCGCGCGCGACCCCGATCTCCTCGACGACGTCGCCGCTCGTCCGCAGTCCGGCGGTGTCGGCGATCGTCACCGGCAGACCGCCGATCTCGATCGTCTCGCGCACGATGTCGCGCGTCGTCCCCGGAATCGGCGTGACGATGGCGCGGTCGCTGCCGACCAGGCGATTCAGCAGCGTCGACTTGCCGGCGTTCGGGCGACCGAGGATCACCAAGGTCAGGCCGGTCGTCGTCGCCCGCCCGCGGCGATACGTTTCGGCAAGCACTTCGGTGTCGGCAATCGCGCGCTCGATTTCGCCCCGCGCATCGTCGCGCGTGATGAACTCGTATCCCTCTTCCGAAAAATCGAGTGCGGCTTCAAGTCGCGAGATCACGTGCAGCAGCGACTCGCGCACCGCCGCCGCACGCCGGCTCAACACGCCGTGCAGATTGCCGAGGGAGAGCTTGGCTTGAAACGCAGTGCGTGAATTGATGAGATCCGCGATCGACTCCGCCTGCACGAGATCGAGCTTGCCGTTCAAGACCGCGCGTTCGGTGAACTCGCCCGGCTCCGCGAGACGTGCGCCGCTTTCGATGATCGCCGCGATGACGCGTTCGACGAGCAGCGGGCTGCCGTGCAGCGTCAGTTCGACCAGATCGTTGCCGGTGAACGAATGCGGTGCGGCGTAGCGGACGGCGATGCACTCATCGAGCGGCTCATCGTCCAGACTTAGCTGTACCAGGGTGGCCAGACGTGCATCCGGCGAGACAGCACCAAGCTTCTGCAGAATCGCGGCGCTGCGCGGACCGTCGATGCGGACGATCGCAAGCGCTCCCCTGCCGAGCGGTGTTGCGGGTGCGACGATCGTATCGAGTTCGGATGCCACGCAGGCGGCAAACTACTCCGCGGCGTCGCGCATCACAACCGCCACCCGTTTGTAGAACCCGTCGCCGCGCGACTCCGTGGTCACATCCGCGTCTTCCTGCAGCGCGAGATGGACGATGCGGCGTTCGATCGGCGTCATCGCCGGAAGGAGCTGCTCGCGGCCGCTGCTGCGCACACGGTCGGCCAGTTCCTTCGCTTTCTCAGCCAGCTGCTCGGCGCGGCGCTCTTTGAACGCTTCGCAATTCAGCTCGATCTCTTTTTCGACCTTGCGGCCGACCATCGCCTTGTTGCCGAGGACCTGAAGGGCATCGAGTAGCTCGCCGTGTTCTTCGGTGAGCAGCCGGGCGTCGCCGCCGAACAGCCGAACGATGACCTGCGTCTCATTCTCCTCCGTGCGTATCTCGAGCTGCAGCTTGGCCAGCTCCAGCACGCGCGCATACCAAGCGCGTACGACACCGGCCTGCTCCGACTCCGGTCCCTGCTCGGGGATATCGCCGGCGAATCGCTCGAAGTCGCCGGTCTGGAAATCGTCGGCGGTTTCGCGCCGAGGAGCGCGATTGCCGCCGCCGGAACGGCGTCCACGATCGCCGCCATTTCCGCCGCGGCCACGGCCACGATCGCGATTGCCACGTCCGCGTCCACCGCCACCGGCCGGCCGGTCAGTTCGAGGAGCTGGTGCTGCCGCCTCCCGAACCGCGGCTGCAATCGGCCGCTCATTCACCTCGGCTTCCACGACGATTCGTTTGATGCCGCCGAGGAAACCTTTCTTCTCAAGGACAACGTGATAGGTCAGTTGCACGCGATCGACGCCGAACGCTTCGGACGCCATCGTCAATGCTTCGTCGAGGTTCTTTCCTTCGAATCGTTGCGCCATCGTCGTCAAGTCCGTGATCACGTCGCCGGGGTGGCGGGATCGGTGAATTTGTTCATCAGGAGCTGCTGCACGATCGTCAGCAGATTCTGCATCAGCCAGTAAAGCACGACGCCGGTCGGGAACTCCTTGAAAATCCACCCCATCACCAGCGGCATGATCAGAAACATCTTCTTCTGCGCCGGATCCGCCGTCGACGGCGTGATGGCCTGCTGGATGAACATCGTAACCGTCATCAGCAGCGGCGTGATGTAGTACGGATCCTTCATCGACAGGTCATGGATCCAGAAGATGAAGGGCGCGCCGCGCAGCTCGATGGCGTGCGAGAGCAGGCCGTAGAAGCCCCACAGAATCGGGATCTGCAACACGAACGGGAGACAGCCGCCGGCAGGATTGATCCCTTCCTGCTGGTAGAGCTTCATCATCTCCATGTTCATCTTCTGCTTCTGCTCGGGATCAGTCCGGGCCTTCTTGTACTTGGCCTTGATCGCCTCCTGCTTCGGCTGCAGCTTCTGCATCTTCTTCATGCCGATGAGCCACTTGTGCTGCAGCGGATAGAGCACGAGTTTGATGATGAGTGTGAGGACGATGATAGCCCAGCCGTAGTTCTTGGTGAACGTGTTCAGCCAGACCAGCGCGGCCAGGAAGAAGCGCGCGATGATCCCGAAGACGCCGAGCTGCAGCGTCTTCTCGAAACCGTAGCGGTCGACGACCTTCGCCTCTTTCGGGCCGAAGAATGCCGCGCCGGAGACGTTGCCGTCCGGCGCCGCGTTGACGGCGGCGTAGAGCTCGCGGCGTTTTTCTTTCTTTTCGACCGCGGGGACGTCGATCGCGCGAATGATCGCGCCGGCCGACTTCTCCGGCCGCAAGACAGAGAGGAAGTAGTTGTCCTGGATGCCGACGTACTGCACGGAGGGGAAGATGCTCAGCGTGTCGGCTTTCTCGCGATTGATGCTCTTCAGGCTATCGTCGCGCTGAACCACACCATTTCCCGTGACGATGAACTGATTGTCTTTCTCGTCCGGCCCGAGGGTGCGGATTCCGGGACCGATGGCGACGCGATACGGAAGCGGAGGCGTGACCGACACTGCGAAGTTGAAGAGATATTCGTCGGTGAAGCGGAAGGTCTTCGTCACCGCGTGCGCGCCGTCAGACCAGCGGTACTCAACGACGTGCGCGCCTTTGTCGTCGAACTCGCGGACGGCGTAGAGCGCGGCGTTTGCGCGATGCATGAAGTTCGCGTCGGTCGCTTCGATCGCGAAGGGGTAGTCGGTGCGATTCGGCTCGCGCTCTTTGACCAGCTCGACGGTTGCCTGATCGATCTTGTCGCTCGGCTTCGCCTTGTAATGCGTGAGTTGAAAGGAGACCAGCTCGGCGCCGCGGTTCGAGAACTTCGCCACGAAGTTGGGTGACTGGATCCTGGTGATTGTTTGCGCGGTCGCAGCGACCGGCGTGACCACGGGAGCAGTCACCGGTGCTTCGACGGCGGGCGCCGAGGTGGTGGTGCTCGCTGTGACTGGCGCCGGTTGCGAGGGAGCCGCCGTTGCCGTGGTCGACGTCGCCGCCGGCACCGGCTTTTTCATCAGATCGGGAAAGAGCTTCGGCGCGACGGCCGCCCAAAGCCACAGGAATCCGATCGAGATCAGTACTGCCGCAAAGATTCTTTTTTCCATCTCAAGGGACGGGGTCCCAACCTCCAGGATTGAACGGGTGGCAGCGCGCCAGGCGCCGCACGCCGAGCCAGACGCCGCGCAGTGTGCCGTGCTTTTCGATCGCCTGCATCATGTAAATCGAGCAGGTGGGATCGAAGCGGCACATCGGCGGCAACAGCGGCGAGAGAAATCGCTTGTAAAAACGGAGCGGGGCGAGAGCGATGGCGCGCATGGTTCATCGGGGCGCGCTGCTCTCGGTGACGACGCGCTTTAAGGCGCGCTGCAGGTCGAGGCTGTAATCGCTCCAGGTCGCCTGCACGGCATTCGGCTTGACGTTGACGACGACGTCGAGCGAGCGGCTGTCGATGTCGAGGGGACCGCGCTGACGCCGGTAGACCTCGCGAGTCCACCGTTTCAGCCGGTTGCGCACGTTTGCCTTGCCACTTTTTTTTGTCGCGGTGATGCCGATGCGCGAATACGGGAGCTCGTTCGCGGCATAGAACAGTACGCTGTAGCGGGAAAAGAGTTTGCGACCGGCTTCGTAGACGCGAAGGAACTCGCGGCGTTTCGCCAATCGTTTCTCTTTCGGCAGAGCCTCGGAGCTGGCGGAAAGTCCGCCGGCATCGGCTGACAAAGGCTAGACCGCCAGGCGCTTGCGGCCCTTGCGGCGGCGCCGTGAAAGCACCGCCTGCCCGTCTTTGGTCCGCATCCGGACCAGAAAGCCGTGCGTGCGCTTGCGGCGGCGGTTATTCGGCTGAAATGTACGCTTCATGATTTCCTTAAGCTTCTGAAAAGAAGGCGCGGAGTATAGCGGCGGGTCGAAAGGTCGTCAAACCAGCCAGCGACGGGGCGGAACCACAGGCCATAGCGGGCTATTCCGGGCCGGCACGGCCGGCGGCGTTGGTTGCCCGAGGCTCCGCCACCGATATTGTTTATGAGTTTCTGCCGCGCAGACGCCTCTAGACCCGCAGCTGTTTGTGCTATCTTCGCCTCCCCTTTTTCAGGTCCGGATTTTCCGCAGTTGTTGAAAAGCTGCGGATTATTAGAGAGATTGGACCTTGGCCGTGCCCTCTGCGAATCCGCCATGAACCTCTGGAAGCAAGTCCTCGATCGCTTGGAGCAAACCATTGACAGGACTCAATTTGAAACGTGGTTCGCTCCGACCCGTTTCCTCGCCCAGAAGGGCGACACGATCGACGTAAGCGTCCCTTCCCAGCGGTTCGTCTCCGAGATCCGACAGAACTACGCGCAGCAGATCCGGACCATCCTCGACGAGATGTCGACGGATCACTTGAACCTGCACCTGGTCGCCGACACCGAGGGGACGAGCGAGATGAACATCCCGCTCGGACCGCCGCCCTCGGCCGAGCTGCCGCTCTCGATTTTCAATCCGCGGTATCGGTTCGAGACGTTCGTGGTCGGCAAGTCGAATGAGCTCGCGTTCGCGGCGTCGAAGTCGATCGCCGAGAATCCAGCCGGCTCGTTCAACCCGCTCTTCATCTACGGCGGCGCAGGCCTCGGCAAGACCCATCTGATCCAGGCCATCGGTCAGCAGCTTCGCGACAGCACCGCCGGTTCGAAGGTCGCCTACATGTCGGCCGACTCCTTCGTCACGGAGTTGATCACCTCGATCCGCTACGACCGCATGCAGCAGTTTCGCGATCGCTATCGAAAGGTCGACGCGCTCCTCCTCGACGACATCCAGTTCCTTGCCGGCAAGGAGAGGACGCAGGAGGAGTTCTTCCACACCTTCAACGCGCTTTACGAGGCGCAGAAGCAAATCGTCTTCACCTCGGACGCGCCGCCGAAAGAAATCCCCACGCTCGAGGAACGACTGCGCTCACGTTTCGAATGGGGACTGATCGCCGACATCCAGCCACCGGATCTCGAAACGAAGGTAGCGATCCTCCGCAAGAAGGCCGAGGAGCGCGCCATCGACTTCCCGAACGACGCGGCGCTGTTCGTGGCCGAGCGCGTGCGAACGAACATTCGCGAGCTGGAAGGATTGCTCAACCGCATCGTCGTCTACGCCTCGATGGCTGGTCAGAAGCACCTGTCACTCGAACTGACGAAGGAAGCGCTGAAGGAACTGCTATCGAAGGAAAACAAGCCGATCACACCGACGGAGATCATGCGCGTGGTCGCGGCGCACTACGGAACGACCGTCACGAATCTGAAGTCGAAATCGAACGCGCAGACGGTTGCCTTCCCGCGCCAGGTAGCGATGTATCTCTGCAAGCACCTGACAGATCTCTCGTATCCGGAGATCGGCCGCGTCTTCAACAACAAGCATCACTCGACGGTGATGTACTCAGTCGAGAAGATCGAGGAGAAGATGCAGAACGACCAACAGTTCGGCCGCGTGCTCGAAGGGTTGATGAAGCAGTTTCGATGAGGCTGAGCACCGACAAACACTTTGTCATCCTGAGGCTGCCGGAGCCGGGAGCTGCGAAGCAGCTGAGGACGGCGTAAGGATCTCAAGCTTCCCAAGCTGTGATTGAATCCCGTGGGTTCCAGGCGGAATTGCGCATCTTGAGATCCTTCACCGTCCTGCGCCGCTTCCGCGCTTCGCGCTCCACGGCTCCGGCGGTTCAGGATGACAAAAAACGAAATCCACAGCCCCTGCGGAAACGTCGCACGAAATCCTGCGGACAAAAAACGCTTCGCTCGCGCGGCGCTCGACGACTGCGGAAAACGGAGAAAATCTCCATCGCTTTTCCGCCGCGAAACCCGCAGTTTCACCAGGGAAGGAACTGCTATACTTTCGAAACCTTTGCAGCGCGATGCCGAGTTTTTCCGCACGCATCTACTGCTTCCACTACTAACTAAAAAGACTTTTGTTCTGAAGGAAGAGACATGGAGCTGACCGTCGCAAAAGCTGATCTTCAGAAAGAGTTGCAGCTTTGCCAGGGAGTCGTCGAAAAACGCTCCACGATCCCGATCCTCTCGAATGTTCTGCTCCGCGCGGCCGACGGACGGCTGCAGATGGCAGCGACCGATCTCGACGTCACGATCCTCAGCTCCTGCGCCGCGCGCGTCACCACGCCCGGCGGTGTCACGATCGAAGCGAAACGCCTCTTCGACATCGTCCGCTCCCTGCCCGACGAGGACGTCCACATCACCCTTCAGGAAAACAACTCGCTCCTCGTCGACTCCGGCACCGCCAAGTTCCGCCTTCTTGGATTGCCCGCCGAGGACTATCCGACGCTGCCGACGGTGAACGCGACGCAGTCGTACGACATCCCGCTCGAAGAATTGAAAACGATGGTGGCGAAGGTGAAGTTCGCCATCACGCACGAGGAGACGCGCTTCCAGCTCAACGGCGCTCTGCTCAAGGTGCAGCCGGCGAAGATGGAGATGGTGGCCACCGACGGCCACCGCATGGCGCTGATCAACTTCCCGCAGGGTAGCAACGGCAAGTCGAAGGACGCCGACCTGACCATCCTCATTCCGCGCAAGGCGATGGAAGAGATCATGCGCCTCGAAGCCGGCGAAGACGGCAACGTCCGTTTCGGCGTCTCCGAGAATCACCTTTTCTTCGAGGCCGCCGATCGCCGCCTGCTGGCGCGCATGATCGACGTGAACTTTCCGAACTACATGGAAGTCATCGCCCGCGACAACGACCGCAAAGTTCTGGTCGACCGTGAGCGGCTGCTGGCGACAATCCGCCGCATTTCGCTCGTCGCCAACGAGCGGACGCGCGCCGTCCGCTTCGATTTCGCGCCGGGCAAACTCACAGTCTCGTCGACGAATCCGGAGCTTGGCGACGCGCGCGAAACCGTTCCCATCGACTACGCCGGCAATCCGTTCTTTGTCGGCCTGAATGCCGCGTACGTGACCGACTTTCTCAGCGTCGTCGACACGCAGCAGGTCTCGCTCGATCTGAAGGACGAGAACAGCCAGTGCATCGGCCGTCCGTCGTCGAACGACGCCGACCTCGCGTACGAGTACCTGTACGTCGTTATGCCGATGCGTTTGACGGCGTGATTGTCATCCTGAGCCGCCGAAGGCGTCGGAGCCGAAGGCGTAGCGCCGAAGGACGGCGAAGGATCTCAAGATGCGCAACTCCGGCTGAAACCCGCTGGGATTCAACGCAGCTTGGGAAGCTTGAGATCCTTCGGCGTCCTTCGGCGGCGTCGCCTGCGGCTCCGCGCCTCCGGCAGCCTCAGGATGACAAATCGCCAATGGTGCTTCCTCGAGGTACGAGTTGATTCTCCGTAGCCTGGCAACCCAATCCTTCCGCAACCTCGGCGCGGAAGAGGTGGCCTTTCACGATTAGGTCAACATCGTCGTCGGCCGCAACGGACAGGGAAAGACCAACCTGCTCGAAGCGATCTACTTCCTCGCCACGACGAAATCGTTTCGCACCGCGCGCATCGGCAGTGTGTTCCGGTTCGGATCGCCGAGCGTCTTCGTCACTGGGACGCTGCACCGCTTTGGCGTCGACAAGACGCTCTCCGTCGGCCTGGAGACCAGCGAGACGCGGCGCCGCGCGCTGCTGATCAACGGCGAGCGCGTGACGCTGCCGGCGTACGTGAATGCGATGAGCGTCTTCGCCTACTCGTCCGCGCGGCTGGACATCCTGCGCGGCGCGCCGGAAGAGCGCCGCCGATTTCTCGACCGCGGCATCGCCAGCATCGATCCGAGCTACCTCGAAGCGGTCAGCCGCTACGGCCGCGCGCTGCGCCAGCGCAACGCGCTGCTGGCCAGCGGGAGCACGTCCTCGCTCAACGCCTGGGATGAGGAGCTCTCGAACGCTGCGGCGCCGCTGCAGCGCGGGCGGGCGGCGTATGCCGAGGCACTAGGAAGTGCGTTCGCGGAAATCGTGGCCGAACACGGTTATCACATCCGCAATCTCGCCATCGACTACAAGCCGAGCGCCGTCGACGACCTCCCGCGCATCCGCCGCGAGGAGTTGCGTGCGCGCATGTCGCTGGTCGGACCGCAGCGCGACCTGCTCGCGTTTTCCGTCGATGGCAGGCCGGCAGCGGAAGTCCTCTCCGGCGGCGAGCAGAAGATGGTCGTGCTCTTCCTCAAATTCGCAAAACTCGCCCTCTTCCGGCGCCGGTTTGACGAGGCTGCGCTCTTTCTCCTCGACGACATCGACGCCGAGCTCGACCTTGAAATCCTCGAACAACTGCTCCTCAAACTGCCGTCTCAAACGCAGGTTTTTGCGACCAGCGCAAAAGAGCGTTTTCTGCGAACGCTGGAGACGGGGCCGCATCGGCGCTTAGTGATTGAAAACGGGCGAGTTACAGCCACAATCGAAAAGCCGTGAAACGTTCCGTGGAACGCAATAATCGCGGTACAATTCAGGTTATCGACCGCGGCGTAAAAACCTCAGCAATCGGGCTCGTCGGGAGACGCGCCACCTACCGCCACAACCAACGCCGGAAAGCACTGAATGCCAGACGACTACACCCTCGATGAAAGCGATGCCGACACGACGTATGACGCGTCCGAAAGGTCGCCTCAGGCGCCATCGATCGCCGGCGATTACACCGCCGAAGACATCAAAGTTCTCAAAGGCCTCGACGCCGTCCGCAAGCGTCCGGGCATGTACATCGGCGACACCGATGACATCACCGGCCTGCATCACATGGTCTACGAAGTCGTCGACAACGCCATCGACGAAGCGCTGGCCGGCTACGCGAACAAAGTCCAGGTCACGATCCACACCGACAACTCCGTGACCGTTGAAGACAACGGCCGCGGCATCCCTGTCGATCTGCACAAGGAAGAGAACCGTTCCGCGGCCGAGGTCATCATGACCGAGCTGCACGCGGGCGGTAAGTTCGACAACAACTCCTACAAAGTCTCCGGCGGTTTGCACGGCGTCGGCGTTTCCGTCGTCAACTTCCTCTCCGAATGGCTGGAGCTTGAGATTCATCGCGACGACTACATCTGGCGCCAGCGCTACGAAGGCGGCGTCCCGAAGCACGCCATCGTCCGCGGCGAAAAGACCACGCATCGCGGCACACGCGTCACCTTCAAAGCCGATCCGGCCATCTTCTCCGTCACCGAGATGAACTTCGAGACGCTTTCGCAGCGTCTCCGCGAGCTGGCCTTCCTCAACGACGGCGTCTTCATCGCCATCGCCGACGACCGCACCGAGAAGAAGCACGAGTTCTGCTACCAGGGCGGCATCGTCTCGTTCGTGAAGGACCTGAACAAGAACAAGGTCCCGCTGCACGACGATCCGATTTTCATCCGCGACGAAAAAGACGGCGAGGCAGTCGAGATCGCGCTGCAGTGGAACGAGGGTTACACCGAGAACCTCTACTGCTTCACCAACACGATCAAGAACCTCGACGGCGGCACGCACCTGGTCGGCTTCAAGGCCGCGCTCACGCGCACGATGAACAAGTACATCGAGGCCTCGGGCGTGCTGACGAAGCTGAAGCTGAGCCTCGAAGGTGACGACATCCGCGAAGGGTTGAGCGCCGTCATTTCCGTCAAGATCCGCGACCCGAAATTCTCTTCGCAGACGAAAGACAAACTGGTCTCGTCGCACGTGAAGACGTGGGTCGAGCAGGTCGTCGGCGAACGTCTCGGCGAGTTCCTCGAAGAAAATCCGAAAGAAGTCAAACGGATCGTCGAGAAAGTCATCGAAGCCGCCCGCGCCCGCGAAGCAGCGCGTAAGGCTCGCGATTTAACCCGCCGTAAAGGCGCGCTCGACTCAGCGTCATTGCCGGGCAAACTCGCCGACTGCCAGGAACGCGATCCCCGCTTCTGCGAGATCTACTTCGTCGAGGGCGATTCCGCAGGCGGCTCGGCCAAGCAGGGACGCGACCGCCGCTACCAGGCCATCCTGCCGCTCAAAGGCAAGATCCTGAACGTCGAGCGCGCCCGTCTCGACAAGATGCTTTCCTCCGAGGAAATCCGCCTGATGATCACGGCCCTCGGAACCGGCATCGGAGCCGGCGATTTCGACATCGCCAAGCTCCGCTACCACAAGATCATCATCATGACGGACGCCGACGTCGACGGATCGCACATCCGCACGCTGATCCTGACGTTCTTCTTCCGCTACATGCGCGAGATCATCGACCGCGGCTTCCTCTTCATCGCCCAGCCGCCGTTGTTCAAAGTCACGCAGTCTAAGAAGGACATGTACGTCAAGGACGAGGGCGAGCTATCGCGCTTTCTCATGACGCGCGTCTCGGAAAACGTCGAGATCACGCCGCAAGCCGGTCTCTCGCTCAAAGGCGAAGCGCTGGTCAACATGCTGCAGCGGATGGAGGAGTACCTCCTGCACGCGCGCAAACTGCAGTCGCGCGGCATTCCGCGCGAGGCGCTTGATGTCCTGTTCGGCGAAGGTTTCATGGACCGCAGCGCGATGGGCGATCCGGACAAGCTTGATGCTCTTGTGAAGGCGCTGACCGCGCAAGGTTTCGAGCATGCGCGTCTGATGACGGACGAAGAGACCGAAACTCCCACCGTTCATTTCTCCGCCGGCGGCAACGGCACCGGAAAGAAAGTCATCATCAGCAGCGAAGTCCTTTCAACCTACGAATATCGCCAGATGGCGAAGTCTTACGAGCAGCTCTCCGCATTCGGACTGCCGCCCTACACACTCAAACACAATGACAATTCGGACGTCGTCGTTACCGTCGACGATCTGATCGAGCGCATTTACGACTTGGCCAAGAAAGGCCTCGCCATCAGCCGCTACAAAGGCCTCGGCGAAATGAATCCGGAGCAGCTTTGGGAAACCACAATGGACCCCGAGCGCCGCCGGTTGCTGCAGGTCAAAATTGAAGATGGCGTCGGCGCCGAAGAACTCTTTACGGTTCTTATGGGCGACCAAGTCGAGCCGCGGCGCGTCTTCATTCAGGACAATGCGCTCGAAGTGAAGAACCTCGATATCTAATGAGCGACGATTTCGATTACACAACACACAACGAGCAGCGCTATCCCGTCAATATCGAAGACGAGATGCGCAAGTCGTATCTCGACTACGCGATGTCGGTCATCATCGGCCGCGCGTTGCCGGACGTCCGCGACGGCCTGAAGCCGGTGCATCGCCGCATCCTTTACGGGATGTACGAGCAGGGCAACACGGCCGGTAAGGCTTACAAGAAATCAGCACGCATCGTCGGTGACGTCATGGGTAAGTACCATCCGCACGGCGACAGCGCGATCTACGACTCCATTGTGCGTATGGCGCAGGATTTTTCCATGCGTTACCGCCTTGTCGACGGGCAGGGCAACTTCGGCTCTGTCGACGGCGACAATCCCGCGGCAATGCGTTACACGGAAATCCGGCTGACGCGCCTCGCCGAGGAGTTGATGCGCGACGACATCGACAAAGAAACTGTCGATTTCGTCCCCAATTACGATGGCACCGAGCGCGAGCCGGCCGTGTTGCCCGCCAAGTATCCAAACCTGCTCGTCAACGGCTCCTCCGGTATCGCCGTCGGCATGGCTACGAACATTCCGCCGCACAACCTCGGCGAAGTGATCGATGCCTGTCTTATGGTCATCGAGAATCCGCACGCGTCAGTGAAAGAGCTGATGACCGTGATGCCCGGCCCCGATTTTCCGACCGCCGGCTTCATTTTCGGCGTTGAAGGGATTTACGACGCGTACAACACCGGACGCGGAATCATTCAGGTCCGCGCGAGGGCTGCGATTGAGACACAAAAGAGGAGCGAGCGCGAACAGATCGTCGTGACGGAGATCCCGTACATGACGAATAAGAAGCGTCTGCTCGAGAAAATCGCCGAGCTGGTTCACGACAAGCGCATTGAAGGGATTTCCGATCTTCGCGATGAGTCCGATCGCGAAGGGATGCGTATCGTCATCGAATTGAAGCGCGATGCCATCGCCGAAGTGGTGCTGAACAACCTGTATCGCAACACGCAGATGCAGACCACGTTCGGCATCATCTTCCTGGCCATCGTCAACAACAAACCGGAGGTCATGGACCTCCCGACGCTGCTGCATCACTTCGTCGAGCATCGCAAAGAGATCGTCGTCCGCCGGACGCGGTTCGATCTGCGCAAAGCCGAGGAGCGTGCCCACATCCTCGAAGGTCTCGTCAAGGCGCTCGACGTCCTCGACGAATTGATCGCGCTGATCCGCGGAAGCCGCACGCCGCAGGAAGCGAAGAGCGGCTTGATCGAGCGCTGGCAGTTCAGCGACGTTCAGGCGCAGGCGATTCTAGACATGCGCCTGCAACGCCTCACCGGGCTCGAGCGCGAGAAGATCGTGGCCGAGTACGAGGAAGTTCAGGCGACCATTCGCCGCCTGCGCGAAATCCTCGGATCCGAGTCGCTCGTCCTCGGCATCATCAGTGCCGAGCTGCGCGAGATCAAAGAAGCGTACGGCGACGTCCGCCGCACCGAGATCGTGCCGCAGGCCAGCGACATCACCATCGAAGACATGATCGCCGACGAAGACATGGTCATCACCGTGTCGCGCGGCGGCTACATCAAGCGCTCGCCGCTATCGCTTTACCGCGCGCAGCGCCGCGGCGGCAAAGGCCGCATCGGCATGCAGACGAAGGAAGAGGACATCGTCGAACATCTCTTCGTCGCCAGCGCGCATTCGTACGTGCTCGTCTTCACCGACCGCGGCCGGCTGTACTGGATCAAGGTGCACCAGATCCCCGAGGTTGCGTCGAACGCGCGCGGCAAAGCGATCGTCAACTTGTTGACCGTCGAACAGAACGAGAGCGTGCGCGCGCTGCTGACCGTTCGCGATTTCAACGACGCGAAATACGTGGTCATGGTCACGCGCGCCGGCAAGATTAAGAAGACCGAGCTGACCGCGTTCTCGAACGTGCGCGCCACCGGCATCATCGCCATCGACATCAACGAAGGCGACGATCTCTACGCCGTCCGCCTTTCGCAGGGCGACGACGAGATCTTCATCGGCACGCACGACGGTATGGCCATTCGCTTCAACGAGAACGGCGTCCGTCCGATGGGCCGCGGCGCCGCGGGCGTGAAGGGCATCTCACTCCGCGAAGGCGATTCCGTTGTCGAGATGGATGTTCTTCCCGCATCGGGCGAGCCAGTGCCAGAGCCACCTGCCGAGGGCGAAGAACCGGAGATCGTCGAAAGCGAGCCGGAGTCGGATGACACGGAAATTGTCGTTTCCGATGAACGCGGACAAGTCCTCACCGTCACCGAAAAAGGCTTCGGCAAACGTACTCCCGTCTCCGCGTATCGCCTGCAGTCGCGCGGCGGAATCGGCGTCACGAACATCAAGACCACCGACAAGAACGGCAAGGTGGCCGGCATCTCGTACGTCTTCGAAGACGACCAGGTCCTGCTCATCACGGAACAGGGGATGATCATCCGTACGAACGTGGCCGACATCCGCTCGATCGGCCGCAGCACGCAGGGAGTTCGCGTCATCAACATCGACGAGAACGACAAGGTCGTTGCCGCGGTGAAGTTGGTGGACAAGGACGACGGCGAAGACGAGATCCCCGCGGACGACGTCGAAGCGGCCGATTCCGAGACGCCGGACGACGACACGATTCACTAGCGTTGTGCCGACGTACAATCGCGCATGCACAAAATCTCGCGCGAGCGCGTGACGCAGCTCGCGCGCGACCTTCTGGAGGCGATGACGCGCACGCGATCCGTCACGCTGCTGAAGGAGCGCGAAGTGGTTCGCCAGTCGATCGCCCACGCGTTGGCTGACGAGCTGAAACGCGAGGAAGAGCGCGAGGAAAACGTTCGGCGCCGTATCTCCACGATGAAAAAGCCGCCAGCGTCACGTTCGCGCGAATACGAGACTCTCTTCGTTCAACTGATGGAAGAGGAGTACTTGCGCGAAGGGCTCGATACTTAGTTGGCGTTGGCGCGGGCTTCTTCGGGCTCGCGCACTTCAACGTCATCCCCGTCATCGCTTTGGAGATCCGTGCGCCAGCGCTGTGCTTTCATCTGCTCGAAAATGCCGCCGGAGTGACCTGCAGGAATCCACGAAGTGCCGCCGCACTTCGGGCAGCGATTGCGGAAGGCGATGTTCTTGCCGCAGTCGGGGCAGATGATCACCAGCGAATGCGACAGCTCGAACTTCTGCTCACCCTCGGCGTCGAGGCTGTTCAGGAACGAGGCTAGATTTGTGAAGGTATCTTCGAGAGACATGACAGCTCGGGACGGTCAAACTGCATGGGGCGTGCCGAGGGAATGGGTGTTGGGAATCGGGAGTCGCAGGCCGGAGTACGCGGCAGTCGGGTTCTACGACCTCCGGCTCCCGACACCCCACTCCCTCAGATTCTCATCACGTCGAACTGCTCGTGGTGGAGCGAGTCGTCCGGCTTGAACACGAGATGCACGCCCATGTTGCGCTCGATCTCTTCGAAAATCGGATCGTTCGCGTTGTGGACGGATCCGTAAACGACAGGATTTAACCGGACGATCACATCCTGCCCTTCGTGCAGGTCGTGCAGTTTGGCCAGCTCGCGCCAGATCTCGAACGCGATCGTCGTATTCGACTTAATCCGTCCGCTGCCGCCGCAATACGGGCAGGCCTGCGTCAGCGAGCGCTCCAGGCTCTGACGCACGCGCTTGCGCGTCATCTCGATCAGCCCAAACTCGGAAATCTGCAGGATCTTCGTCTTCGATCGATCCTTGCGAATCTCCGTCTCGAGCGCTTCGAAGAGACGCTCGCGATTGGCGAGATCCTCCATGTCGATGAAGTCGAGCACGATGATTCCGCCGAGGTCGCGCAGGCGGATTTGACGGACGATTTCTTTGGCCGCTTCGAGGTTCGTCTTGAAGACCGTCTCCTCGAGATTCTTCTTGCCGACGTACTTGCCCGTGTTCACATCGATCGCCACGAGCGCCTCGGTCTGATTGATGACGATGTAGCCGCCGGACTTGAGCCACACCTTCGACTTCAGCGCCTTCGCTATCTCCGCCTCGATGCTGAAGTCCTCGAAGATCGGCTCATCGCGCCGGTAGAGCCGAACGCGCGAAACGAGGTTCGGCTGGATCTGATCGAGAAACTCGACGATGCGTTGATATTGATCGACCGAGTCGACCCACACGCTCTTGAACTCCGGCGAGAGCACGTCGCGAATCGTGCGCAGAACGAGGTCGAGATCGTGATGCAGCGCCGTCGGCGCGGACGCTTTCTCGCCTTTCCGTTTGATCTGTTCCCACAGGTCGGTGAGGTACTTCAGATCGGCGCGGAACTCATCCTCCTCGCGCTCCTCGCCCGCCGTACGGACGATGAATCCACCCGCGCCGGGCGGCCGAATGCGATCGAGGATGTCCTTGAGCCGCGTCCGTTCGCCCTCGTTCTCGATGCGCCGCGAAACGCCGATGTGATTGACCGTGGGCATGTAGACGAGGAAGCGACCGGGCAGCGTGATGTGGCTGGTGATGCGCGCCCCTTTGCCGGCGATCGTGTCTTTCGACACCTGCACGACGATCTCCTGCCCCTCGCGCAGCAAGTCCGCAATCGACGCCTCGGCACGCTGCTGCGGAACGTCGTCGAGCGTGAGGTCGTCGGACGAATCAGAGTTGTCGAACTCCTCGAGATCCTCGATGACGTCGGAGACGTAAAGAAACGCGTCGCGCTCCAGGCCGAGGTCGACGAAGGCCGACTGCATGCCGGGCAAAACCTTCGTGACGCGGCCTTTGTAGATGTTGCCGACGATGGTGCGATGCCGCGTCCGCTCGACCCACAACTCGACGACTTGCCCGTCATCGAGGACGGCGATGCGCGACTCATGTTTGGCAGCGTTGATGACGATTTCGCGGGACATGGTGTTTTTTCGTACTCTATCCTGAAGGTTGCGCAGCAAACTTCAGGATCTCCGGTGGCACCGCAGCGATCGTGATGCCACCGTAGATCCTGACGCTCGCTTCGCTCACGCAGGATGAAGACCCCTAAAACCATCTACTTCGCCGGCGCAATCAGCGGCGGCCGCGGCGACGTGGCGTTGTATCGCGAGATCATCGCCGCGCTCGAAGCCGCGGGCCATCACGTGCTCGCCGGCGCGGTGGCGGCGGAACATGTGACCGCCTCCGGCGAGGCGCTCCACTCCGGCGCGATCTTCGACCGCGACCTCGCCTGGATTGCCGCCGCGGACCTGCTCGTCGCGGAGGTCTCGATGCCGTCGACGGGAGTCGGATACGAGATCGCCACCGCCCGCTACCGCTACGGAATCCCGGTGATCTGTCTCTACCGGCCGGCCCACACGTCGCGCTGTACGGCCATGGTCGCCGGTGATCGCGAAATCGACCTGATCGAGTACTCCGAAGTCGCCGATTTGCTCCCGCGCCTGACCTCCGCCCTCGCGAAATACACCGCAGCCCCCCTCGGTTTGCCCCCACGTTGACGGCGTGGACGACGCTTTGCTATCGTCCGCCGCCCGCCGCGCCGCAAGTACTCCGGCATAGCTCAGTTGGTAGAGCAACGGACTGTTAATCCGTGGGTCGTAGGTTCGAGTCCTACTGCCGGAGCCAGGCGAATCCCACCTTCGCGTTACGCCTTCACGTCGCTGCGCTTTTCGGCGAATGCGCCGACTAGTTTCATCAGGAGCGGCAGGCCCGTGGTCAGTGCCGTGGCGAGGGCGGTGGTCGTGGTCAGCATGTCCTTCTGCGTGGCGAAGAGCACGAGGAGGAAGCTGATGATGATGACGAAGAACGGGAGGCGCAGCGAGTCCCAGGTGCTGGCGCCGCGATTCTCTCGCGCGATCGTGACGATGTTTTCTCGCTCCGCCGCCTCGAGAACGTAGAGCCGGAACGACTCGCTGAAAAGCTCCAGGTTCGGATTGCGGCGCACCAGGCCGCGCGCCATGAGGCGGCGCAGTGTGCGGCGGTTCCGGCCGTTGGCCAAGCCGTTGTGCGCGAGCTGAAAGAGCAGCAGCTTCTCGTCCTCGCGGCAGCTCGACCAGAGGCCGGCGAAATAGGTTTCGGCGCGTTCGCAGAGCTCATCGAGGAGGCGCCGCTGGTCGGTATCCGAGTCGCTCATCTTCAACGTGCGGCGCAGGTCGGCTTCCGCTTCGAGCTCGCCGTAGAGGCGGCGCAGGAATGCGTTGTATGCGGTTTCCTTCTCCAGCCACGTCTTCGGCTCCGCGGCGGAAAGCATGCTGACGGTGCGCAGCGCATTGCGGCGCTCCCACTCCTCGTGGCGGAGGTCGAGCTCTTCCGCCGTCACGGTGACGAAGCACTGCAGGAGAGTGGTCCAGCGCGTGAAGTACACGGCGGTCTCCTCGGCCGGCATCGCCGGCGGCGGAGGAGTCGTCGGCATGTACGACGTGCTCACTGCCGAGGCGACGATGAGGGTGCGGTCGGAGAGCATGAGCAGGCGTTCCAGCCACTGCAGCTTCTTCTCATTGACGGCGCCATCGTTGATGCCGTATTCGAAATCGACGACACGAACGTTCCGCCCAGCCTCGGTGCTGTCGAGCGTCTCAAGCGCGTCGGACCAGTTGCCGGCCGCGTCGAGTGCTGCGAACGAGACGTCGACGAAGGCCAGCCCTTTCGTGAGCGAATCGATGTCGCGATCGCGCCTTACCAGGAAGATGTGTTCGCCGAGTGTCGGACTGAGAGGTTTGCGCGCAAGCCAGTCGGGTTCGCGGACGTCGATCAGAAGAATGCGTTTGGCCACGAAGTCTGCCGCGTACCAGAAAAGCGCGAGAATCGGCAGACCGATGAGAATGATCGCTAGCACGTGAGCCCAGTCTTCGGATGACCGCCAGAGCGCGGCCTTGGGCAATGACGACTCGATCACGATTTTCTGCGAGGTGTGCTTCAGGTCCTCGTCGTTCCAGAAGAATGCCGAGATATCGGTATCAAAGTGGACCTTGCGAACGAGCTTGATCAGCGGTTGCTGATCCTCTGAATCGTGCGCTCTGTCGTGAGTACACCAGTGCCAGAGATTGTCGGCGGATCCGCCGGCGAAAAGAGGACGGATGGCGATGGAGTCTTCGTACAGCGATGGCAGCCACGTCGAGGCCCAAGCCGGAATCGTCCAATTCTTCTCGGCATCGTCGGCATCGGCACACGATTCCGGTTCGTCTGCGACACGCGGTGCGGTACCACCCTCGGGCGGGGGAGTGAGATACCAGTGGCTGCTGAAAAGCATGTGCAGACGGTTGCTGAAGACGTCGGAGTACACCTGTCGCCTGGTGGAGATCGGCACGTCCGGAGGCAGAGCACACATCGTGACGAGGTGATCGATGCGTTCCTCGAGACTGGACGCGGCGCGGAGCTGGGTGTACTTCACCATCAGCTCTTCCTCCACGTGCCGGCTGATCGTGAAGAAGCCGATGACCGGCAGCACGACGCCGATGATGATCAGCAACACGCCGCAAGCGCGGTAAAGAGTGGAGTAGCCGTAGCGCGTTTGCACGCTTCGCAACGCGTCGCGCACACGCCCGCCGTACTTCCAGCGGCCGAGGAGAACGTACGTCCAGAGCGCGGCGCCGAGCGTCGCCAGGAGCACGATGGTTCTCACGATCACTGGAGCACGTCCGGAGAAGCGTTCGGGATGGATCTCCGCGAGAAGCATGTGCACGACCAGCATCGACGTGACGATGATCCAGACCGCGGCGCCGATGGCGAACCGGCGCGGTGCACCTGTGCGGTGAAGCACGAGGTACGTCGTCACGATCGACAGCAGCGGAATGATGACGATGCCGGCGAACGACGCCCACGGCGCGAACACGTAGTTGTTGAGGCAGAAGAGGAGCAGCAGCGCCAGGAGGATGAAACTCAATCGAAGATAGTCACCATGGCGTGTCTGATCCGGCCAAAGCCGCGGCGCGCGATAGCGTGGCCGGAGCAGTAGAACGGCCAGATAAACGAAAAAGTACGGCATGGCGCTGAGAAGAAGAAGCGACAACGTCAGGAGAGTGGCCTCGACGTTCAGAACGCGCGTCAGCCGTTTCGCGCGGAACGTCACCAGCGTCCACTGCGACCCGCTGAGCGGGAGCACGTACATCGACTCGTCATTTCCCCAATAGGTGGCATCCACGTGTCCGGCCCGTCGCGCCACGACGGCGGAGCGCAGAGCGCGATTCCGATCGGTCTCGGTGAAGAAATTCTCGAAACCGATTCGCTGCGTGTCGGAGTGATAGACGACGCTGCCCGTTTCGTCGATGATCGCCAGTGCCGCGCCCGGCGGGAGAACGGCATCGCTGATGTCGATCAGGTTGGTCGCCAGCGCGATGACAGAAAACGGTGGGCGGCCTTTTTCCTCCGGCTGATGATTTTCGTCCCACTCCTTCGCTTCCTCGGTCTTCTTGGCCACGATGGCCCGCACCTCGCCCGTCGATTTCGACCGCACCCACTCGAGCACGTACGGCGTTGGCGGATCGCCCGGCACGGTCCACGTTCTCTCTTCTTTGGCCAGTTTGAAGTACGGACGGCTGCTGACGTCTTTGAGCGGACTGAGGGTGCGTCCGAAGCGAACTTTCTGGTACCCGTCCTCGCCGATCCAGGCGATCGAGTCGATGTAGGGGTAAATGCCGGCCGCTTCGTTGCCAGTGAGGCTTTTCGGAAGCTTCTGGGCGCCGTTTCCATCGGTGGTCGCCTTTTCCGCATCGCCGCGTGTCAGTTCTTCGGCTTTCGACAGCACGGCCATGGCGCGGCTGACGTTGCGGGCGAAGTCGCGATTGACACCGTCCCCAAACTTCTCCACCTGCTCGTCGGCCGTCTGCGTAATGCCGCGGTAGGCGAAGGCATCGAGCAACGCCAGCGTGATCACTGCCGCACCGACGATCGTGCAGACGATGATGAGCACGACGTCGGTGATCGCCAGATCCTGACTCGGATGAATGAGCGCGATCCGAAGATATGGCCAGCAGCAAAGCGCCAGCAGGACGACAGCGATGGCGATCAGGACGACCGATGTTGAAACGGCGAAAACGTCATAACGGAAGCGTGATGCCGACACCAATCCGCAGACGATCCACTCGTTGCTCTTTTTGCCATGAACGCTGGCCGGTGCACGAGAGTAGGTGTAGGGCTGCGTAAACAGCACGTAGTCGGAGCCGCCGAGCGAGACGTTCATCTGGCCGGTCGCCATCGTCAGCGATGCGGGAGTGATTGCCTCGTAGTCCGAGAACCATCCCCCTTTTTTCTTCTGAAGCGCTTTCAGATTTGTAATCAGAACCGGCGCGCCGCCATCCCGCTCCGTCATCGCCGCCGGTTTACTTGAGGAATCGGCCGCGCCCGGTTTGGTATCGCCCGAAGCATTCTTCTCTCCGCCGGTGGTTGTTGCGGCGGTGCCGGCCGCTTCGCCGGTGGTCGTCGGTGCCGGTTCTTTGATCGGCGCGACGGGCGGAAGTTCTTCCGCCTCGTCGATCCATTCGTCTTTATTGGCGAGTAGAGTCGACGACGCGGCAGGAGGGCGGATGCTGTACAGGACGGTGCCGTCCTCCCTGGCCACGAGCACCACGTCGAACGCGGCACCGAGGTCGCTCGTGAAAACAGGTCGGGCAACATCGTCGATCATCACCGAAGCGCACGTCGGTGGTTTCTGATCGGCATACGCCTGCAGCCGCACTTTCCAACCGCGTGAGCCCTCGATGACGTCGCGACGCGTCTGAACCCGTCCGGCAGCCGGCTTCGGCAACTCGTTTTCGAGTTCCTCGGAACACTGCCCGAACTTCAATCCGGGCGCGGCGTAGAGCTCGTCGTTTTTCTTGTCGGTGACGCGCGCATCGAGCGATTTCGCCTTCAGACTGACGAAGTCCGAGAACATCGTCACGCGTCCTTCGACCTGCGCCGTGAGCATGGAGAGCAGGCGCAGGTTCCTCCCCGTGTAGTACTCCGCGTGCTGCCGGTAGTACACGTAGTAAGCGCTGCCCACGACGGCCAGCACCACGATCGTGATCACGAGCGGCACACGCGAGCTCTGCTGCTGCGCTTTCTTGATCTCGCCGCTATCCGTTTTGGATCTGAAGACCATTGATTGCTGTTGGGAGACCCTCTCCCTGCCTCCGGCAGTAAAGAAGTAGTGAGTGCATCTCGCGATTCGTTTCACGGCGATGCCCGCGCTAAACTTCGCGAGCATGAAATTCGGCGTCGTCGTCCTGCCCGGCTCGAACTGTGATCACGATGCGGTGCATGTGACACGCGACGTGCTCGGGGCCGAGGTCGAGCTGCTGTGGCACAAGGAGACGGACCTTCGCGGTGCGGACTGCGTCATCGTCCCCGGCGGGTTCGCGTACGGCGACTACCTTCGCGCCGGGGCGCTGGCGAAGTTCGCGCCGGTGATGGAGCCGATCCGACGGCATGCCGCCGCGGGTGGAATGGTCTTCGGCATCTGTAACGGATTTCAGGTGCTCACCGAGGCGGGTCTCCTGCCGGGCGCGCTGATGCGGAACCAACATCTTCGTTTTCTCGGCCGCGATGTTTTTCTGCGCGTCGAGGAGACGGATACGCCGTTCACGTGTGAGTTGGAACGCGGCGCGGTGTTGCGTGTGCCGATCGCGCACGGCGAGGGCAACTACTTCGCGGATGACGCAACGCTCGATGAACTCGAGCGCAATCGTCAGGTCATCTTCCGCTATTGCGATGCCGAGGGACGCATCACGCACGACGCGAATCCGAACGGTTCGGCGCGCAACATCGCCGGCATCTGCAACGCGGGACGCAACGTCCTCGGGATGATGCCGCATCCGGAGCGTTGTTCCGAGGCGCTGCTCGGCAACACCGACGGGTTCGGCATCTTCCGTTCGATCGCCGCGGCGATGGCGAAGGTCTGATCCGATGCGCTTCGTGCTTGCGGCAGTGATCGCGTTGACGATCGTCGCACCGGTTGTGCGCGCACAGGAAGACGTCCCGGAAGTCGCACGCACGCTCATGGAGGACGCCGAACGCGCCCGCGAAGCGAATCGCATCGACGACGCGGTGGCGAAGTATCGCCGCGTCATCGAAGTCGCGCCGTCGCTGGCGTCGGCGTACGTGAACCTCGGCGCGCTTTACTTCAAACAAGGGAAGGTGGCCGAGGCGTACGACACCTTCGTGCGCGGTGCCGCCGCTGCGCCCGCGGATCGGACGCTGCTCTCCAACGCCGCCGCAGCCGCGCAGCAACTCGGGAAACCGGCCGATGCGCTGAAGTACGTCGACGAAGCGATTACGAAAACTCCGCGCGATGCCGCGCTGTACTCGCTACGCGCGACGATCCTTCGCTCGCTCAATCGCAACGACGATGCGCTCGCCGCGATCACCCAGGCCACGCAACTCGCGCCCGACGACGCGAAGTACCAGTTCACCCTCGGCAACACGCTCGTACCGCTCGGCCGCAGAGACGACGCCGTCGCCGCGTATCGCAAAGCAGCCGATCTCGATCACACGTTTCTGCGCGCCTACTTCAACCTCGGCGCGGTGCTCTTCGACGCAGGCCGCTACGATGAGGCGCTCGATGCCTACCGCATGGCGCTCGCGCCGATCGATCAGGCGTTCGCGGCGCATCAGCCGGTCGAAGCCGTCAACGCCCGCGCGTATGACAACCTCGGCGCGATCTATCTGAAGCAGCAGAAGTGGTCCGAGGCGATCGATGCGTATCAGAAAGCGGCGAGTCTCGACGATGACACGGCCGCGCACTACAACCTCGGCTTCCTCTTTTTCACGACCGGCAAAACCGACCGCGCGCAACTCGAGTACCGCAAGGCGCTCGCAGGCGACGCGTCGCTGCCGCTCGCGTATCTGCACCTCGGCACGATCGCCTTCAAGTCGGCAAAGTACGACGACGCGATCAAGCTCCTGCACGACGGCATGCCGCACTTCGACGCCGACTCGAAACGGATCGCGCTGAAGATGCTCGGCCGCGCGCAACTCATTCGCGGCGACCGCGCCGGGGCGCGCGCGTCGCTAGAAGAGGCATTGAAACTCGATGCGAATGACGCCGAATCGCTGCTGCTCCTCGGACGGATCGCGCGTCACGAGCAGCGGCTCGACGATGCGAAGTCGCTGCTGCAACGCGCGCCCCAAAGCAACATCGTGATGCTGGAACGGGCGCTCGTCGCCCGCGACGCAGGCGACCTTGCCGAGGAACGCACCGCGCTCGAAGCTCTTCCCGATCGCCCCGCGTTGCGTGCCGAGCTCGCGATCATCAATCTGCGACAAAGCCCCAACGCCGCAAACCTGCGCGCGTTGCACGTGACGACACCCGAGGTAACGGCGGTGCTCGATGCGCTCGACGGAAAACGCGATGTCGCGGCGAAGTCGCTCGCGCAGAGCGCGTCGCTGATCGCGCGCGGCGATGCGGGCATCCTTTTCTGGCAGCTCGGAATGTTCAGTGATGCGAAGCCGCAGGTCGCAGCAGCACATAAGGCATTCGCGGATTGGAACGAAGCCTCGCTCGTTGCCGCCGAGGTGGCGATTGCTGAACGCCGGTATGACGATGCGACGGAGTTGCTCGATTCAATCCGCTGCAACGGCGCGATGTGGGGTCACCGCACCGGAACTTCTCTCGATCTAACACTTGGATCGGAAGCCGATGTCTGCGGCCGCGCGAAGAAATCGCTCGCGCTCGCGCTGCTCGCGCAGGCTGCGGACGAACTCGATCGTGCCGCGAAACGCCAGGACGAAGCAGCGGCGCGGCATGCACGCGTGCTCGCCGAACGCGCAGCAACCCTCGACGAACGGCGGCAATCACTCGCATTCTTCATCCGCGGGACCGCCGATCTCGTCATTGGCAGCGACGCGCGCGAAGCGCTTTCCCGTGCAATCGCAGGCGATTTGCCGGCGGCGGTTGGATCGATCGCGAAGAAGAATCTCGAAGCGGCGCAACCGGCGAAGGAAGTAGCCGAGGAGCCAACGTCGCCGCAGCCGCGGCACACGATCGTCGTTTTCCTCCCCGACACGCCGGCCGAAACGGAGAAAAAACTGGCCGAGGCCGCGACGGCGATCGTCGGAAACCTGGCCAACGCATCGGCGCTGCTGCTGAAGACCGAGCTCTTTCGCCGGGCGGACGATGCGCGTGCGTTCATCGCCGCGAATCGCGATCGCATCGGCGTGGTCATTGCCAATCCTGAGTTCATCCCGCGCGATTTCGCGCCTCGCTTCGCCTTCAGCCGCGAAGGGCACACGACGTATGTGCGCAAGCTGATCGTCTCCGCCAGGAGCAACGCGAAGTCGCTGTCCGATCTTCGCGGAAAGACAATCAGCGGCTCCGAGGCCCTCGGCGACGACGGCGTCAACGTGACCGCGCGCGTTGCCGACGACCTCACCGCCGCAGCCAACGCGCTCTACGGCCGCACGGACGCCGCGCTCGTCTCCGAATCGAATCCGCTGCTCGCCGAGCACGCGCGCGATCTGCGCGTCATCCACACAACCGCGCCGCAACCACTGCCGGTGATCGCATTCGCGCCGATGCCCGCCGCCGACCGCAACGCGCTCGACGACGCGCTGCGCGCGCTACCGCGTCCGTCGCTCGCGCCGCTGCAGTTCAGCGGCGTCGTCCGCATCAACGAACCGCGCGTCGCGACGAAGCGCGAAGTCCAGACCGTTCCCTCATCCGCCCTTGGCTTGAAACTCGACCCGCCGATCCCGTTGCCATTGCGCGTGTCCGTCGAACTGCCGCACGTGGAGATTTCCGAAGATCTGTTCGGACCGCCGTAAAGTTTCCATCCTTGCGCGTAGCGAGCTCACCCGTTAGCGTTGTCTCCATGACCTACAAGTTTCAGTTGAGCGGAGATCTCCCGATCACCGTCGACGGCATCGTTCCGACGACGAATCAAGCCCCGACAGTCATTCAATTCGGCGCCTACGTCTACGTTTTCTTCAGCAACCACGACTCCAGCAATCCGAGTCTCTGGCAGCTTGCCTGGAACCCGTCGGACGGTTGGACCGGCAACGATCGCGTGTCCTTTGGCGACTCGTCCTGGCCGCAGACGGTCAAATCGCCTGCCGCGGCGATCATCGGAAGCACGCTGTATTTGGCGTGGTGGGATGTGGACACCGCATCGATCCAGCTGGCATCGGCCGGGCTTAGCGACGGCCCCATCTCAGCCACCGGATGGAGTCAGGTTCCTGTGTCGGCGGGTACTGCCCCCATTAATTCTGATACGGGCCCGGGCGTTGCGATGGTCGCGTACCCGTATCAAAACGTCGACTCTCTTTGGTTCTTCTACATGAACGGAATCTACGTGGCGTACGCGATCGCGCAGCCGAACGATGTTGGAGGAGTCAATTGGGTCGCCAACGTCGGTTCGATTTCGACCGACAACGGGAACACGGTGGGTAACGCCTCTCCCGCGGCCACGGTCGCGCCGCTCACCGCCGGTGGCGCCGCGGCGCCGTACGTCGTGTTCGTCGGTTCGGGCAGTGCCGGCGATCTCAATTACATTGTTTGGAACGGCACTGGATTCAGCGGGAATGAGCACCTCCAATTGCCGCCGTCCCATTTTGTCGAACAGACACCGCAGACGAACCGCCCGCCGTGCCTGGTCTCCCTTGCCGATAAGACTGCCAGCATGATGCTGCTCTACAAAGGACGGCATACCAACGACATCCTCTTATCGGTCTATGCCTATGGGGACCAACGATGGCAGTTGAACATGGATATGGCAATGATCCCCGGTTCCGGCGGCAAGCCTGTCATGCCCGAGACGGACATCGGAATGGGTGCTGTGATCTACAACGGCCAGCTCGTAATGGTGTATCCGAGCAGTCAGTCTCCGGACGGGCAGGAGCTGTACGTCGCGTACTTGGATTATGCGATTTCGAACTGACGAGTCGCGCGACTAGCGTTAGCGCGCCGCGACCGCGCCGTGCGTTGCGCCGCAGGAGCAGACGTTTGGATCGGCAGCGACTTCGGGCTCGTACGCGAGCGACGGCGCGAGCCAGCGTTCGACGACGGGGAGCGGCATATCTTTGCGGAGGTGGTAGTCGGCGACTTGGTCGCGTCCGATTTTGCCGACGGCGAAGTACTTCGATTGCGGGTGCGCGAAGTAGAGGCCGCTGACGGAGGCGGCGGGCATCATGGCCATGGTTTCCGTCAGCTCGATGCCGGCGCGTTCGGCGCCGAGGAGCGAGAAGAGCGTGGCTTTTTCGGTGTGGTCGGGCGAGGCGGGATAGCCGGGCGCAGGACGGATGCCGCGATATTTTTCGGCGATCAATTCGTCGGAGGTCAGATTCTCATCCGGCGCGTACCAGCCGGCGCGCGTCTCTTTGTGCAGCAGCTCCGCCAATCCCTCGGCGAGGCGATCGGCGAGCGCTTTGGTCATGATGGCGTTGTAGTCGTCGTGATCCTTTTCGAAACGCGCCACGACGTCGCCGACTCCGATGCCGGCGGTGACGGCGAAGCCGCCGATGTAGTCGATGACGCCGCTTTCTTTCGGAGCGATGAAATCGGCGAGTGCTTGATTCTGGCCGGTGTTCGTCTCCTGCTGCTGCCGCAGCGTGTGGAAACGGGCGATGACGTTGCTGCGCGATTCGTCGGAGTAAAGCTCGACGTCGTCGCCGGCTGAATTCGCGAGCCAGAAACCGTAGACGGCGCGGGCGCGGATCAGGCGGTTGTCGATGATCTCGCGCAGCAGCCGCTGGCCGTCCTCGTAGAGCTCTTTCGCGCGCGGCTCGTCGAGGATTTGCGGAAAGCGGCCGCGCAGCTCCCAGGCAGCGAAGAACGGATTCCAGTCGATGAACGGCTCGATGCGTTCGAGCGGAACGTCATCGAGAACGCGTACGCCGAGGAACGGCGGACGGTCGGGAGAAAACGTGAGCGATGGCTTGCGGCGGCGCGCGGTTTCGAGCGGCAGGATCTTCACCGCTTCCTGCCGTTTCGCCTGCGCTTCGCGGAGATGCTCGTACTCGGCATTGCGCTCGCGGACGAAATCGTCCTTGCGATCCGACAGCAGCGTGCTGACCACGCCGACGGCGCGCGAAGCGTCGAGCACGTGCACCGTCGCGTGCGAGTAGCGCGGCGCGATTTTCACGGCGGTGTGAAGCTTCGAAGTGGTCGCGCCGCCGATGAGCATCGGGACGGTGAACCCGCGGCGCTCCATCTCGCGCGCAACGTGCACCATCTCGTCGAGCGATGGCGTGATCAGGCCGGAGAGGCCGATGATGTCGACCTTTTCGGCGATGGCGGTGTCGAGGATCTTGTCGGCGGAAACCATGACGCCGAGGTCGATGACCTCGTAGTTGTTGCAGCCGAGAACGACGCCGACGATGTTCTTGCCGATGTCGTGAACGTCACCCTTGACGGTCGCCATCAGCACTTTGCCGCGCTGTGAGAGGTCGCCGGCTTTCGCTTTCTCCGCCTCCATGAACGGCAGCAGATAGGCGACCGCCTTCTTCATGACGCGCGCGCTTTTGACGACCTGCGGCAGAAACATCTTGCCGGCGCCGAAGAGATTGCCGACGACGTTCATGCCGTCCATCAGCGGCCCTTCGATGATCGAGAGAGCGCTCGGATACTTCTGCCGCGCTTCTTCGACGTCGTCATCGAGGTGCTCGATGATTCCTTTGACGAGTGAGTGCGAGAGCCGCTCTTCGACGGTGCCGCTGCGCCACGCTTCTTCTTCCTTCGCCGTCGCCACGCCTTGTCCCTTGATCGAATCGGCGTATGTGAGCAGGCGCTCGGTGGCGTCGGCACGGCGGTTCAGCAGAACGTCTTCGACGAGGTCGCGTAGCTCCGGCGGAATCTCGTCGTAAATCGCGAGCTGTCCTGCGTTGACGATGCCCATCGTCAGGCCGGCCTTGATGGCGTGGTAGAGAAACGCGGCGTGCATCGCTTCGCGCACGGTCTTGTTGCCGCGGAAGGAAAACGAGACGTTGCTGATGCCGCCCGAGAAACTGACCAGCGGAAAACGCTCGTGCAACTGGCGGACGGCTTCGATGAAGGCGACGCCGTAGTTGTTGTGCTCCTCGATGCCGGTGGCGACGGTGAGAACGTTCGGATCGAAGATGACGTCGGTCGGATCGAAGCCACATTCGTCGACGAGAATGCCGTACGCGCGCGAGGAGATTGCGACTTTGCGTTCGATCGAATCGGCTTGTCCCTGTTCGTCGAACGCCATCACGATCACGGCGGCGCCGTAACGTTTGATGAGGCGGGCCTGCTCGCGGAACTTCTCTTCGCCCTCTTTGAGCGAGATCGAGTTGACGACCGACTTGCCCTGCGTGCATTTCAGTCCCGCTTCGAGCACGGACCACTTCGACGAGTCGATCATGATCGGGACGCGGGCGATGTCGGGTTCCGAGGCGACGAGGTGGAGAAAGTTCGTCATCACCTTCTCGGAGTCGAGCAGTCCTTCGTCCATGTTCACGTCGAGGATGTTGGCGCCGCCGTCGATCTGCTGTTTGGCGATGGCTAGGGCCGGCTCGATGTCGCCTGCTTTGATGAGCTGCGCGAACTTCGGCGAGCCGGTGACGTTGGTACGCTCGCCGACCATGATGAAGTTCGACTCCGGCGTGACGGTGAGCGCTTCCAGACCGCTGAGCCGTAGATGCTTCTCGACGACGGGCGGCTTCCGCGGCGGAAAGCTCTTCACCGTTTCGGCGATCGCGCGAACGAAATCGGGCGTGGTGCCGCAACAACCGCCGACGATGTTGATCCAATTGTTGCCGGCGTATTCGTGCAGCAGCGCGGCCATCTCCGCCGGCGTCTGGTCGTATTCGCCGAGCGCGTTCGGCAGGCCGGCGTTCGGATAGCAGCTGAGGTAGACCGGCGCGATCGACGCCAGCTCTTCGATGTGCGGCCGCATCTCTTTCGCGCCGAGGGCACAGTTGATGCCGGCGGCGAGCAGAGGCGCGTGCGAGATCGAGTTCCAGCACGCTTCGACGGTCTGGCCGGAAAGCGTGCGGCCGGAGGCGTCGGTGATGGTGATCGAGGCGATGATCGGCAGACGGATGCCGGTGTCGGCGAAGTACTTTTCGATCGCGAACAACGCGGCCTTGAGATTGAGCGTATCGAAGGTCGTTTCCGGCATGAGGATGTCGGAGCCGCCGTCGACAAGTCCGCGTGTCTGGTCGTAGTAGGCATCTACGAGCTCATCGAACGACACGCCGCGGAACGCGGGATTGTTGACGTCGGGCGAGAGCGAGGCAGTGCGGTTCGTCGGTCCGAGCGAGCCGGCTACAAAGCGCGGACGGTCGGGAGTCGAGTACGCATCGCACGCGGCGCGCGCAAGCCGCGCGGCAGCGAGGTTGATGTCGTAGGCGTATTCGATGAGGTCGTAATCGGCCAGCGAGATCGCCTGCGCGTTGAAGGTGTTGGTCTCGATGATGTCGGCGCCGGCGTCGAGGTACTGGCGATGAATCTCTTCGACGATCTTCGGATTCGTGAGGCAGAGGATGTCGTTGGCGCCTTTGAGATCGCGCGGATGATTCGCGAACTGCGCGCCGCGGTAGCCGGCTTCATCGAGCCGGTAGCGCTGGATCATCGTCCCCATCGCGCCGTCGAGGATGAGGATGCGGCGGTCGAGCAGTTCGCGAAGTTCGGCGGTACGGTCGGGTTGTGGCATTCGGAATCTCCAGAAAAGAAAAAGCCCCGCGTGAAATTGCGGGGCTTCAGTCGGAGTCGAACGGCCTACTGCCGGCTCTTTAGCTTTTTTTAACCTGGTTGCAAGCGGCCCCGCAAATCAGTCCAGGAGCGCTGAGACTACGCAGCAGGTTGCGAATTGTCAAACGGCCGCAGCCGCGGAATCCAGCGGCGCACGTTGCGGCAGTACGCGGCGTAATCGTCGCCGAACTTGGAGCGCAGCGTCGGCTCTTCAACTCCGACGATGAGAAGCGATACCGCGATCCAGAGAGCCGCGATCATGACCAACATGGTGATCGTCAATCGCGGAAAGGTCAGCGCTTCACCGAGAAGAAGGACACCGAGACCGACATACATCGGGTTGCGCACCCAGCGGTACAAACCGCTGATTACGAGATGACGCGGTGGATCGATCGGCGCCGGCGTTCCGATGCCGCGCCAGGCGAACTCGAACATGCAGCCGATGACGATCGCCGCCCCGATCGCGGTGATGATCCAGCCCCAGACGCGAGGGCTCGCGAACGCGCCATTGCCAACGACCCATCGCGGCAGAAACCAAGTCCAGATCGACAGGAAAAGGGGACCGATGATCAGCGACCGGAGGACCGCGAAGAGGCGCGTTGTCATTGAATCAACATGCTATCTTCAAAACGTTATGTCCACTGTTACTGATCTCCCCATCGCCCACACGGATCCGATCAACGCGAAGATCCTGGCTGTTTCCGAGGATCGCATTCAGGGCTTCGTGCGCGATCCGGTCGGGACGATCGCGGAGCAGTCGGGTGTCGATGCGGAGACGGTGATGGAGCGCATCCGCGCGATGCTGCGCGCGGGAACCATTCGTCGCGTGCGGCAGACGCTGATGGCGACGAACCTCGCCGAGGGCGCGCTGGTGGCGTGGCAGTATCCGGAGGAGAAGCTCACCGACGCCTTCGATTACATGGTGGAAGACGATCCGTTTTCCGGCCATGTGGTGATCCGCTCCACCGACGCGGCCACGCCCGGCTCGAATTACCGGCTGTGGACGACGGTGAAAGTGCCGCAGGGGTATTCGATCGAGAAGCATTGCGCGTTGATCGGCCGCCTGACCGGCGCCGAACATTTCCGCGTGATGCCCGCGAACCGCATCTTCGCCCTCGGCGTCGGCCACGTGCGCCGCAAAGGGATGGAGCCGGGATCGAAGTCGGATGCACTGGCCGAGGAGAAAGACACGACCAAGGCGACGCTGAGCGAGCTCGATTGGCACGTGTTGACGGCCTTGAAGAGAGAGGTGGAGCCGGAGGAGTTCACGCGCGATTTGTGGCGCAATCGCGCTGCCGAGGCGGGCGTGCCACTCGAGCAATTCTTCGAGGTGGCCGAGTCGCTCAACGCACGCAAGGTCATCGGACGTTTCTCGACGTTCCTCGAACACGTGAAGCCGCTGCAGACCGGCGAACGCGTGACGCGCTTCAACGCGCTGTTCCACTGGGCCGTTCCGCGGGGCCGTGAGATCGAGGCGGGGCGCGAAATCGGACGCTTCCACATCCTCACGCACTGCTACTGGCGCGAGGGCGGGCCGGAGTTCCGCAACGTGAACATCATGGCGGTCGCTCATGGGACGGAGAAGGATGCGGTGCTGGCGCACAAGGCCGCCATCGATACGCATCTCCAGTCGATCGGGATTCCGGTGTCGTACACGAACGTCTTCTGGGGTGGCCGCAGCGAGATCAAGCCGTCCGAGATTTCGCCCTTCGCCTACGTCGATTTCTGCCGCAGCCTCGGCGTGGATCCGGAGACGATGAAAGAGTGAGTTCCGAGGCTGTCGGGAGTCGGGAGTCGGGGGTCGGAGAGCAAGACCGTTCGCTTTTGACAGCCGACAGCCGGCAGCCGACAGCCCTTTTCATCGCCACCGTCGTCGCAGTCGCCGCAATCGCATTCATCCAGTCCTACGCTCGCTGGCTCGATCCGATCATCGATACCGGTCGAGATCTCTACATCCCGGAGCAGATTGCGCGCGGCGCGAAGCTGTATCGCGACATCCGTTATCAATATCCGCCGCTTGCGCCGTATCTGCTGGCGCTGATCACCGGCGCGATCGGACACTCGCTGGCGGCGTATGTGGCGATCGGAATCGCGCAGTCGGCGACGATCGTCGCATCGCTGTGGATCGCGTTACGGCGTCCGCTGCCGGCATTTGCGGCGACGTTGTCATTCGTGGCGATCTGCTTCTGCGGCGCGTCGACGTGGGGTGCGAATTTCATCTTCCCGTACAGCTACGGCGCGACCATCGGAATGACGCTGCTGTGCATCGCGCTCGCAGCGTTCGTGCACGCGCGTCACGCGATTGCGATCGGCGCGATGGTGCTGGCGTCGTGGTGCAAGGTCGAGTACGCGGTCGCGGCGCTGGTGATCGTGATCGTCCTGACGATCGCGCGGCGGGTCACGTGGCGGCAGCTGGCGGCGTATTGCGGCGCGATGATGGCGACGATCGCCGCGGTCGCGTTCTACTTTCGCGACACGCATTGGTGGAGCGAAAACGTCTTCGCGGCCTGGCAGCACGGTGAACGGGCGCGACGGTTTTTTGCGGTGATGTCGGGCGTGGCAAACTGGCGCGAGGAGGCGGTGCAGATCGTCCTCGGCATCGCCGGCATCGCGGCGATTATGTTTCTGCAGCGCTGGCGGAACTGGATCGCCGGAATCGCGATCGTCATCGTCGCGCTGCTGCTGACCGGGCATTCGTTCTTCCGCGCCTGGGCGGTGTTGCAGTGGATCGCGCTGGGATGGGCGCTGGTGCGCGACCGCGAGGGTCCACTGGTGATCTTCGCGGCCTTTTCGGTGGCGTGTACGCTCAGGATTCCGTTGAATGTTGCGCCGAGCTGGTACGGCTTCGTGCTGACGGTGCCGACGATCGCGCTGGCCGCGTACACATTGTTCTGCTACCTGCCGCGGCGAAACGCGATGGCGATTCTCTGGCTCGCGCCGTTCATCGCGAACGCTGGCGCCGACCTCTGGCAACAGCACGAGCGCTACGCGGAGAAACGCTACGCGATCGTGACTCCGCGCGGGACGTTCTACGACTGGAACGCCTACCGCGCGCGGACGATCAACAGCGTCATCGGCGCGGTGCAAGGCGGAACGCTGGCGGTGATCCCGGAAGGCATCACCATCAACTATCTCGCCGCCGTGCCGACGACGCTTTCCTTTCATACGTTCACGCCGGTCGAAGTCGACGCGCCGCAAACGGAGGATGCAATCGTGCGCGAGCTGACGGCGCATCCTCCTGACCGCGTGTTGATGGTCAGCCGCGATCTGCGTGAGTACGGAGCGACCGCGTTCGGCGTCGATTACGACTTGCGGGCCGGTGCGCTGATTCGCTCGCGGTATCGGGTGGAGAACATCTGGCGAGGCGAGCGATTCAACGCAGTGCTGCTTAGAAGGTGACGTTTTTCACGCGGAGGCGCGGAGACGCGGAGGAGGATTCGGGTTTCTCCGCGTCCCCGCGGCTCCGCGTGAAACGCTCTCTGACGCTAAGCAGCCAAAAGGAACTTGACGTCCGGATTTTCCTTCTCGGCGTAATCGAGTTCCCACTGTGAGCTGAAGAGCACCACGGCGCGGCCGGCGCTATCGATACAGATTTTGCTGCGACTGGGAAGATTCAGCTTCGTGGCCACCTCGTGCACGTCGCGGTCGATCCAGCGCGCCAGTTTGTATGGCAGCGTGGTCACCGTCGTCTCGACGTTGTATTCGCTCTCGAGCCGCGACTGCATCACGTCGAACTGCAGTTCGCCGACGACCGCCAGAATCGGCTCGCTGCGCAGCCCTTCGTGCGGCGAGAGAACCTGCATCACGCCTTCTTCCTCGAGTTGCGCGAGCCCTTTCTGGAACTGCTTTTGCCGCGTCACCTGCTTTGCGCGCAGCGTGGCGAAGTGCTCCGGCGCGAAGCGTGGAATCGGTGCGAACTCCACCGGCGCGCCGGACGAAACGGCATCGCCGATGTGAAAAAGACCGGGATTGACGAAGCCGATCACGTCACCGGGATACGCGAGGTCAATGGTCTCGCGCTCGCGTGCGAAGAGGCGGTGCGGACGCGTCATGCGCACTTCGCGATTCAGCCGCGAGTGGTGGACGAGCATGTCCTTTTCGAAGACGCCGGAGCAGACGCGCATGAACGCAAGGCGATCGCGGTGGCGCTTGTCCATGTTCGCCTGGATCTTGAAGACGAAGCCGGTGAAGGTGTCGCTAGTCGCTTCGACGATCGTCTCCTCGCCGCCGACATGCGCGAGGCGCGGCGCCGGCGGCGGCGCGAATTCGAGGAGCGCATCGAGAAACGGCTGGACGCCGAAGTTGTTGATCGCGCTTCCGAAGTAGACCGGGATCACGCGTCCGTGATTGAACTCGTCGGCGGTGAATGCGTGCCCGGCGCCGGACAGCAGCTCCGCCGCTTCGCGCAACTCCTGCCACGCCGTCGGCCCGATCTCGTCTTCGAGCATCGGATCGTCGAGACCGCCGACCGTTACTGCCGCGACCGAGGCTCCGTGCGCGGCGCGCGCGAAGCGAAGAACCTGCTGTTTGCGCAGGTCGAACACACCCTGAAAATTCGGACCGCTGCCGATCGGCCAGTTCATCGGCACTGCGCCGACGTGCAGTTCCTTTTCGATCTCACTCAGCAGCTCGAACGGATCGCGGCCGGGATGATCGAGCTTGTTGATGAAACAGATGATCGGGATCTGGCGCATGCGGCAGACTTCGAAAAGCTTGCGCGTCTGCGGCTCGATGCCCTTCGCCGAGTCGAGCACCATCACCGCGCTGTCGGTTGCGGCGAGCGTGCGATACGTGTCTTCGCTGAAATCCTCGTGGCCCGGCGTGTCGAGCAGATTGAGGCAATAGCCTTCGTATTCGAACTGCAGCGCGGTCGAGGTGATCGAGATGCCGCGCGTCTGCTCCATCGCCATCCAGTCGGACGTGGCGTGGCGTTGCCCTTTGCGCGCGCGAACCGCACCGGCCATTTCGATCGCGCCGCCGTAGAGCAGCAGCTTCTCCGTCAGCGTCGTCTTGCCGGCGTCGGGGTGCGAAATGATGGCAAAGGTGCGGCGCCGGGCGACCTCGCGGCCGAGCTCGGCCATCGCCGAGGATGTCGGAAGTGCCGTCATATGAGCCCTCTTAGAACATCGCTCACGAATGAACATTCCGCTGGGAATATGAGCGCAAATGGCTAAGGTTTAGCGCGATGTGAGTACGAACTACTCATATAAATCATCAGGAGGCTATGATGACATTCATTACCCGCTCCACCAACCCCCTCATTCAGGCGCGTTTCTTTGAGCCGTTCTTCGGCCGCTTCAACTTCCTCGAAGACGAGGCCAAGTCCGGCACCTGGGCGCCGCCCGTCGACGTCGCCGAAGAGAAGGACAAGATTCTCGTCCGCGTCGAAGCGCCGGGCATGAACGAGAACGACCTCAAGGTCAGCTTCGAAGATGGCCTGCTCACCGTCAGCGGCGAGCGCCAGTTCGAGCGGAAGGACGACCGCAACTATCACCGCATCGAACGGACGTACGGCAGCTTCACCCGCACCTTCTCGCTGCCGCGCACCGTCGACGCGAATTCGATCGCCGCGAACTACCGCGACGGCATCCTCGAGATCGAGATCCCGAAGCTCGAGGAAGCGAAGCCGAAGCAGATTCAGATCAACGTCGGCACCGGCTCCAAAGCGATCAACGCGTAATCGTCATCCGCTCCGTTTTCAAGGCCGCCTTCGGGCGGCCTTTTCATTTGCGGTGAGACTGCGGCGATGGAAGAGCCGCAGTTCGGTGGCGTAGCGACGTTCCTTCGGCGAAAGGCGGGCCGCTTTCTCGTAGTAGTCGCGTGCAGCATTCAGATCACCGATCGCTTCGGAGACTGCGCCGAGGTCGAAGTAGAGCGGTGCGGAGTTGCGATGACGGAGTGCCGCGGCTTGCCAGATTGCGCGGGCATCCTCCAGCCGCTCCGAGGTAATCATGGAAAAACCGTCGTCGAAGGATGGCGCATTCTCATCCAGCTCGATCGTCTCTCTCACACTTCTCGGCGTGATCCCCTCGGCCGCACTGACCGCGGCGTAACGCGCGGCTTGTTCGAATGCGACGTCGCGCTCGTCCGGCGACAGCGAAACGGCTCGCGGCGACGTCCCCTCGCCCCGTGCCGTGTACGACAAGATCTTCTTCCCCTCGGCATTCAACACATCGATGCGTGCCGAGCAGACCGCGTCGATCCAGTGATGCATCCGTTTCACGCGATCGCCGCTGTCGAGCGTTTCGCTTCCTTCGCCGCTCCGCTCCGTCCCCTCACACGTGAAGCGATTGATGCCGAGGTACGCGTCCGCGGGGTGCGCACGGCGGACGGAACGAAGAGAGACGTCGTCCACTAGCAGATGATGATTGTTCTCGACTGCATTGGCGATACGCAGGAGACCTGCGCGCGAGACGAGGTCGACGAAACGCTCGACGAACCCCTCGATCTTGTTGCTGTCGCCGATGGCGTAGATGACGGCCAGACTCTCTGCCGGCGCGAGATCGTGCGCGGGCGCCATCGTCCGCATGAACGTGATTCGCGGCGGATTTGCAAACGCCGCGGACGCGCAAAGCAGCAGCACCACTGCAAAGAGGAATCGCGTTTTCATGATGGCGTCCCGATTTTACTCAACGCGGGAACTACGCACCACCTGCGTTGGCGGATGTCAAAAATCGCCCGGGATAGAATGCCGCCCGAATGCATCTCAACGTGACGAGTGAGATCGGCAGGCTCAAGAGCGTGCTGGTCCACCTGCCGGGGCGGGAGATCGACGTGATGATCCCGCCGATGATGAACCAGCTGCTTTTCGACGACATTCTTTATGGGCAGGTGGCGCGCGAGGAGCATCGCCGCTTCCAGCAACTCATCCGATTCATCGCTCCGGACATTTACGACATCCAGGATCTGCTGGAAGAAGTACTCGACGATGAAGAGCTGCGCCGGCAAATCATCCGCGACATGACCAGGCGCCGGATTTTCGGTCGCAAGCTGGCGGCGGAGCTTCTCGAACGGCCGCCGGCGATTCTCGCGCAAACACTCATCGGCGGTATCCCGCACGAACGCGACGGCAAGGGCGAGTTGCCGACCTTCGATCTGCTGCCGGTGCCGAACTACTTTTTCATGCGCGATCCGCAGGTCGTCATCGGCGACGGCGTCGTCATCTGCGGCATGGCCACCGCGGCGCGGCGGCGCGAGTCGCTGCTGTCGAAGTACGTGTTTCGCTACCACCCGCTGTTTCGCGACTCCGGCTGCTGGACCGATTTCATGGAGTCGGACGATGAGCCGCACCGCCGCACGCCGACGATCGAAGGCGGCGACATCCTCGTGCCGTCGCGCGATCTGCTCCTGGTCGGAGTCACGGAACGGACCAATCGCGCCGGCGTGCGGCAGCTGGCGACGTCGCTGCGCGAAGCGAATAGTTCCGTGAAAACGATCATCGTCGTCGAGCTTCCGCGACAACGGTCGTTCATGCATCTCGACACCGTCTTCACCTTCACAAGCCGCAACGAATGCCTGATCTATCCGCCCGTGATTCTTCCCGGCGGCAGCCAAGCGGCGAGCGTGACCACGATCGACCTGACGAAGAAAGGCATCTCCTACACGCCGCAGAAGTCGCTGCTCGGTGCGCTGAAGAAACGCGGATTCGATCTCGATCCGATCTACTGCGGCGGCCGCACCGCCGTCGATCAGCAACGCGAGCAGTGGACTGACGGCGCGAATGCGTTCACGCTCGCGCCGGGCATCGTCCTTCTCTACGAACGCAACGTGCGCACCGCCGAGGAGCTGGCCGCGCACGGCTATCACATCGTTTACGAAGACGATCTCCTCCTCGGCCGTACGGAGCTGGAGACGTGGACCGACACGAAGTACGCGATCCAGATGGCCGGCCACGAGTTGTCGCGGGCTCGCGGCGGCCCGCGTTGCATGACCATGCCGCTGGAACGCGAGGAGTTGTAGCGTGGCCGGCGATCGCAAACTGGCCGTCGTCGCGTTCGGTGGCAACGCGCTCCTTCGTCCCGAGGATCGCGGCACGCAGGAAGAGCAAATCGCGCGCGCGAAGCAGGCCGCGCGCTGGCTGGCCGAAATCGTCCGCCACGGCTACAAGCTGATCGTCGTCCACGGCAACGGCCCGCAAGTCGGCAACATCCTTGTGCAGGCCGAGGAAGCGTCGACGAAGAGCCCGCCGCAATCGCTCGATGTCTGTGTCGCGCAGACGGAAGGCTCGATGGGGTTTCTCCTGCAGCAGGCCCTTCGCAATCGGCTCGAAAGCATCGGACTCGCCGGTGACGTCGCGACGATCCTCACCGAGGTCGAAGTCGATGCTGTCGATCCGGCGTTCAAGCGTCCGACAAAACCGATCGGCCCCTACTTCACGCGCTACCGCGCCGAGTCGCTCGAACGCGACCTCGGCTGGACGATGCGCGAAGAAGCCGGCCGCGGCTGGCGCCACGTCGTTCCCTCACCGCGCCCGCTGCGAATCCTGAACATCGAGACGATCGTGCACATGCTCGAAAGCGCCGCAGTCGTGATCGCCGCAGGCGGCGGAGGCATCCCTGTCGTCCGCGGACGCGACGGCCAGTGGCGCGGCGTCGAGGCGGTTATCGACAAAGATTTCTCGTCATCACTCCTCGCCTCGGAGTTGCGCGCCGAGATGTACGTCGTTCTCACTGGCGTCGCAAAAGTGGCGATCGATTTCGAAAAACCAACGCAGCGATCGGTCGATCGCCTGACCGTCGCCGAAGCACAGCGCTACCTCGCGGAGGGCCCGTTCCCCGCCGGCTCGATGGGACCAAAGATCGAGGCCGCCATCCAGTTCGTCAACCGCGGTGGCGGCCAGGTCCTCATTACCGACGTCGAACACCTCCGCGACGCATTGGCCGGGCGGGAGGGGACGGTGATTCTTCCGTGACCTTCTTCTTGTGTTTCGCATACCACTCCTCGTCGCTGAGGAAGTGTGGGATGCGTCCTTCGCTAATGAGCATGCGCAGCGCGTTGTTCGCCTCTTCGGACGTGCGGAAGATGCCGTACACGTCCTCGTCGAGCGTCACCGTGCCTTTCTCGCGCGGGATGAAGTGAAGGCCGCGTACGGCGGTGTCCCAATCGAAGTCGATCGTCTCTTCGGCGCCGGGTTCCATCGGTTCGTCATAAATCATCTGCTCTTCATCCATGTAGCTTCTCCTTTCCGAGCGCGTTGCGAGACGAGCGCTGATCAAGCGAACTTCGTTCTCCTGAAGCGTGTAACAAACAAATAGCACTTTGCCTGCAGCAGTCGAGCCGAAACTTCTGATCCGGTCTTCATCACCGGAGTGTTCCTCGTCATCCTCGGTTGCGCGCAACGGATCACTGAATATCTGGCAAGCCTCTTCAAATGACACGCGATGCTTTTTGAGGTTTTCCGCAGCCTTGACCGGATCCCACGTAATCCGCAGTGACGCTTGATCGTCTTGCGGTGCCGGCGCGCGTCCTTCGGCGATGAGTTGCCGGAGCGCGTTGTTGATCAACTCAGAGGACGAATAGTAGCGAGCCACATCCTCGTCAATCGTCATACGGATGATCGATCGACCAGGACGATAAAACTTGCCACGAAGGCCGTTGCTGAAGTCGTACTCGGGAAGAACGTCCTCTTCGTCATCGAGGTCGTCGTCTTTGCTCATACTTGCCAATTGCACGCGGCATTCACCGCGCCGTTGCACCGTCCATTGCCGAGGATACCTCGGTGTTCCTTAGTTCAATACCCAACAAGATTGGCTACACTGGCGCGCATCCGTGAACGTCAAATTCATCTACAACCCGGCGGCGGGACGGGGGCGGGCGGCGCGTCATCATGCGGAGGCGGAGCGGCATCTGCGCGAGCTCGGGGCGAATGTCGATGCGCACGCGAGCAGCAGTCCGGCGGATATGACGCGGGCGGCGGCGGAGGCATCGCGCGGCGGGTACGATCGCGTCATCGTCAGCGGCGGTGATGGGACGTTGCATCTTGCCGTGCGCGAGTTTGATCTCGCGCGCGGGACGCTTGCACTGATTCCGCAAGGTTCCGGCGATGACTTCGCGAAAGTGCTCGGCATCCCGCGCGACGTGCGCGCCGCGTGCGAGCTGGCGCTTCGCGGGAACTCGCGCGAGGTCGATGTCGCCACCGCCAACGACATCCGCTACCTCGGCGTGGCGGGACTTGGATTCGACTCCGAGGTCGCGCGCTATGCGAATGAGAACGCGACGTTCCTGCGCGGATCGCTCGTCTATCTCTACGCGATCATTCGCGTCCTGCCGCGATTCACGCCGCATCGCGTGACGATTGACGAGACTCGCAACGAAGAGATCATGTTCGCGACTGTCGGCAACTCGCGGCAGTATGGCGGCGGAATCCGCATCGTGCCCGACGCGCGCATCGACGACGGTCAGCTCGACGCCTGCATCGTCCATCGAACGTCGCGAATGCAACTTCTGAAGACGCTTCCGAAGGCGTACACCGGCGCGCACGTGAAGAGCCCGTTCGTCGAGATCGGCCGCGGGACGTCGTTCACGTTCGATTCCGAAAGACCGTTGGATGTCTACGCGGATGGCGAGCGCATCACCACCACGCCGGTGCGATTCGCGCTCGCGACCGAGAAGCTGCGCATCGTGGCGCCGCCGTCATCCTGAGCCGCCGGAGCGACGTAGCCGAAGGCGCAGTCGCGTAGGACGGCCGAAGGACCCCCTCCCTGCTAACCCGGACCGGTTGTGGTGCACGAACGAGGCGAGCACGCGGTGGGTCCTTCGACCGTCCTACGCCGCTCCGCGCTTCGCGCTACTCGGCTTCGGCGGCTCAGGATGACAGTGCGCCGACCCTAGCCATTCGGTCAGGATGCGCTGAGGATTCGGCGAGTAGACTCCGGAACATTGCAGCGGTTCCAGGAGAAATAGCCGAATGGTCCTTATCCCGATGGTGGTCGAGCAGACGAGCCGTGGCGAGCGCGCCTACGACATCTACTCCCGCCTGCTGAAAGACAACGTCGTATTTCTCGGTCAGACGATCGATGACACCGTCTCGAATCTGATCATTGCTCAGCTTCTTTTTCTCGAAGCAGAGAATCCCGAGAAGGACATCTCCATCTACATCAACTCGCCCGGAGGCTCGATCACGGCCGGCCTGGCGATCTACGACACCATGCAGTACGTCAAGCCTGACATTCAAACCATCTGCATCGGGCAGGCGGCGTCGATGGCGGCGGTGCTGCTCGCGGCCGGCAAGAAGGGCAAACGCATGGCGCTACCGAACTCGCGTGTGCTCATCCACCAGCCGCTCATGCATGGGCTCGGCGGGCAGGCTTCCGAGATCGACATTCACGCCAAAGACATCATGCGGATGAAGGCGCGGATGAATCAGATCCTCGCGCATCACACCGGTCAGCCGGTCGAGAAGGTCGATCGCGATACCGACCGCGACTACATCCTCCAGGCGAACGATGCCGTCGAATACGGCCTCGTCGATCAAGTGATCGCAAAACGGGAATGAGTGTTTGTTATGGAAGCCAGCCAGGAATGCACTTCTCACGGCTTCACGTTCACGACGGCGCAGCGTAGAATCTAACGACCTCTAAAAGGATCCAAGCAACCCATGTCGAAGAAGGGGAACAGCGGCGACGTCCTGCGTTGCAGCTTCTGCAACAAGAGCCAGCGCGACGTAAAGAAGTTGATCGCGGGCCCGACCGTCTACATCTGCGACGAATGCGTCGACATCTGCCTCGACATCATTGCTGAAGATCGCAAGGACGAGCCGGGCACGATGGAAGGCTCCGGCCAGCTTCCGAAACCGAAAGAGATCAAGGAGTTCCTCGACCTCTACGTCATCGGCCAGGAGCGCGCCAAGAAGAAACTCGCCGTCGCCGTCTACAACCACTACAAGCGCATCGACTACTCAACGCGCAACAATCGACAGGACGTCGAGCTGCAGAAGTCGAACATCCTGCTGATCGGTCCCACCGGCACCGGCAAGACGCTGTTGGCGCAGACGTTGGCGCGCATGCTCAGCGTTCCGTTCACCATCGTCGACGCGACGACGCTCACCGAGGCTGGGTACGTGGGCGAGGATGTCGAGAACATCATCCTCAAGCTCTACCAGGCCGCCGGCAACGACAAAGACAAAACGCAGCGCGGCATCGTCTACATCGACGAAGTCGACAAGATCTGCCGCAAAGGCGACAACCCGTCGATTACGCGCGACGTCAGCGGCGAAGGCGTGCAGCAGGCGCTGCTGAAGATTCTCGAAGGAACCGTCGCCAACGTTCCGCCGCAGGGCGGACGCAAGCATCCGCATCAGGAATTCATCCAGATCGACACCACCAACATCCTCTTCATCTGCGGCGGCGCGTTCGTCGGGTTGGAGAACGTCATCGAGCGCCGGCTGTCAGCGACGTCGATGGGTTTCGGCGCGAAGATCGCCACGAAGAAAGAGAAACGGACCGGCGAGCTGCTGGCGCAGGTTCATCCCGAGGATCTGATCAAGTTCGGACTCATCCCCGAGTTCGTCGGCCGGCTGCCCGTGGTGGCCACGCTCAACGAGCTCGATAAGAGCACGCTCATCGAAATCCTGCGCGAGCCGAAGAACTCGCTCGTGCGGCAGTACCAGACCATCATGGGCTTCGAGAACGTCACGTTGAAGTTCCACGACGACGCCCTCGAAGCCATCGCCGAAGAAGCGCTCAAGCGCAACGTCGGCGCGCGCGGCCTCAAGATCATCATCGAAGAGCTGATGCTCGAGATCATGTACACGATCCCGTCGCAGGACGCGATCAGCGAATGTGTCATCACCCGCGAGGTCGTCATCAACCGCAGCCAGCCCATCACGCTGTACCGCAAAGCCGGATAGCGAATACAAACCTAAATGCCCAAACAACCAGAAACCACCACACTCCCACTCGTACCGTTGCGGGACATGGTCGTCTTCCCGGCAATGATGGCGCCCTTCGTCGTCGGACGCCGCGCTTCGATCCCCGCGCTCGAAGCGACGCTCGCCACCACCGAGAAGAAGATCTTCCTCGCTACTCAGAAAGATCCCAAGATCGACGATCCATCGATCGGTGAGATTTATCCGATCGGCGTCGTTGCCACCGTCGTTCAGAACCTCAAGCTTCCGAATCAGAACGTCAAGGTAATGGTCGAAGGCCTCACGCGCGCCGAGATCGTCAGCACTGGCGAGAGCGACGGCTACGTCACCGTCACCGTGCGCGACATCGACACCAGCGTGCCGCTGACCTCCGAGGTCGCGCAGTACATGCAGAAGCTCGTCGAGATCTTCGAGCAGTACGCGAAGATGTCGCATCACCTCGCCTTCGAGGGCGTCATGTCGACGCTCAAGCTCGATGAGCCGGATCGTTTCGCCGACACGCTCGCCTCGCACATCCTCATCACCACTCCCGAAAAGCAGCAGCTCCTCGAGACCATCTCGCCGTACGAGCGGCTGCAGAAGTTGCAGGACTTCCTCGAAGTCGAGATCGAAAAGATCAACATCGACAAGCGCATCAACTCCAAGGTCAAGAAGCAGATGGAGCGCGCGCAGAAGGAGTACTACCTCAACGAGAAGATCAAGGCGATCCACCACGAGCTGGGCCGCAAAGACGATCGCTCCGACGAGGTCGAAGAGCTCCGCCAGAAAATCGAAGAAGCCGGCATGCCGAAAGAGACGAAGGAAAAAGCTCTGCAGGAGCTGAAGCGTCTCGAAGCGATGCCGGGTGTTTCCGCCGAGGCTACGGTCTCGCGCAATTACATCGAATGGCTCGTCTCGGTCCCGTGGAAGAAGACGACCAAAGAAATCAAAGACATCGATCTCGCCGAGCAGATCCTCAACGAGGACCACTACGGTCTCGACAAGATCAAGGAACGCATTCTCGAGTTCCTCGCCGTTCGCCAGCTCGTCAAAGGACCGAAGGGCACGATTCTCTGCTTCGTCGGACCTCCCGGCGTCGGCAAGACCTCGCTCGCGAAGTCGATCGCCCGCGCTACCGGCCGCAAGTTCGTCCGCCTTTCCCTCGGCGGCGTGCGTGACGAGGCCGAGATTCGCGGACATCGCCGCACCTACATCGGCGCCTTCCCCGGCCAGATCATCCAGCGGATGAAAAAGGCCGGCACGATCAATCCGGTCTTCCTCCTCGACGAAGTCGACAAGATGTCGATGGATTTCCGCGGCGATCCCTCGGCCGCCCTCCTCGAAGTCCTCGATCCCGAGCAGAACAACGCCTTCACCGATCACTACCTCGACGTCGAGTACGACCTCTCGAAGGTCATGTTCATCGCCACCGCGAACGTCACGCACACGATTCCGGCGCCGCTGAAAGACCGCATGGAGATCATCTCCCTCTCCGGCTACACGCACCTGGAGAAGCTCGCCATCGGCAAGCAGTTCCTTGTGCCGAAGCAGAAGCAGGAACAGGGCATCGAAGACGGTCAGGTCGACTTCCTCGACGCCGCCATCGAAGAGCTGGTCGATTCGTACACGCGCGAAGCAGGCGTCCGCAGCCTGGAGCGCGAAGTCGGATCGGTGCTGCGCAAAGTGGCGCGGCAGGTCGTGAAGAAGGGTCCCGAGCTCAAGGTCACCATCGACCGCCCGAAAGTCCGCGAGCTCCTCGGCAAGGCCAAGTTCCGCTCGCAGCAGATTCACGACAAGAGCGAGATCGGCCTGGCAACCGGTCTGGCCTGGACGGAAGTCGGCGGCGAAATCCTCTCGACCGAAGTCGCGATCTCACGCGGCAAAGGCAACCTGATCCTGACCGGAAAACTCGGCGACGTGATGCAGGAGTCGGCTCGCGCCGCCCTGTCGTACGTACGCTCCCGCGCGGAGCTGTTCGGCCTCGATGCCGACTTCCACGCCAACATGGACATCCACATTCACGTCCCCGAGGGGGCGATTCCGAAAGATGGACCGTCGGCCGGAATCACGATGGCCACCGCGCTGCTCTCGGCCGTCACCCGCATCCCCGTGCATCGCGACATCGCCATGACCGGCGAGATCACGCTGCGCGGCAAAGTGCTCCCGGTCGGCGGCGTGAAGGACAAGATCCTCGCTGCCGCGCGTGCCGGCATCACGCGCATCGTCCTCCCCGCCGAGAACGAGCGCGATCTCGAAGACATCCCCTCGGACGTCCGCGAGAAGATGGAGTTCAACCTGGTCGAGTCGATGGATGAAGTCGTGATCCACGCTCTGGACGGCACGATCGTTCCGCTCGTCAAGAAGCTGCCCGATGCGGCCGTCGAGTCGGGTTCACCGATCCATTAGTGTCATCCAGAGTCGCCGGAGCCGTGGAGCGCGAAGCGCGTAAGCGGCGAAGGACGACGAAGGATCTCAAGATGCGCTGCATCTGCTGAAACCCGGTTTCAGCGAAGCTCCCGTAACTTGAGATTCTTCACCGTCCTGCGGCACTCCGCCTTCGGCTACGTGCCTCCGGCGGTTCAGGATGACAACACACCATGGCACGGATGTTCCATTCTGACGGCCATGCCTTCCGTGACCATCCCTTGACCGCTACTGGAGAATACCGGCACAATCTCCGTCGTTAACTCCCCCAAACCACACGATTACCTCTTCGCAGCACCTCTGCTTTTGCATTTCCCTGGCAATCACATCTCTTGGACATCCGAACAGTCGAGTTCCACCGCGCGGCGTACAAAGCCGACGACTTTCCGACTGACCGCCGTCCGCAATTCGCGATGGTCGGTCGCTCCAACGTCGGAAAATCGAGTCTCATCAATGCCGTTCTGAAACGGAAGGCAGTGGCGCGCGTCAGCCAGACACCCGGAAAGACGCAGGCCATTCAGTTCTATCTCATCAACGACCGCTTTTACATCGTCGACTTCCCCGGATACGGCTACGCCAAGGTGCCGAAGGACATGGCCCGTTCCTGGGGCGAGCTCGTACGCGGCTATCTCGAGAGCGCCGATGCTCTCAAGTTGATCTTTATCCTGCTCGACGTGCGGCGAACTCCCAGCCCGGAGGATCGTCAAATGCATGACTGGACGACCGCGTCCGGCATCGACGAACGCATCCTTCTCACCAAGAGCGACAAGCTATCCAACAACCAGCTCGTGAAGAGCCGGACGGAGATCGCCCGAGATCTCCAGATTACCGAAGAGCGCCTCATCGCCTGTTCCGTCATGAAGGGGAACGGCATCGAGCAAGTCCGGCGCGAGATCGCATCGCGCCTCTGAATCAGGGGTCATTCAAATCAACGAGGTTTAAACCAATGTCCGAAACAGAATTCGAAAACGAATCGAACGTCGCCGTAGCCGACCCGCCGGCCATCGAGAAGAGTGACAAGCCCGAGAAGCCGGTCCGCAAGACCACGCGCAAACCGAAAGCGGAAAAAGCCGCCGCGCCCGTCGAGGAAGAAGCGCCGGCGGAAATCGCCCTTTCCGCCATCGACGCTGAGCCCGAGCCCGAAAAACCGGCCGAGCCGATCGTCGACGTCGCGAACGACGTGCCGGACGAATCCATCGCCGCCGCTCCGCAGCACGGCCGCCGCGACCAGACCCAGGCCGCCGAGACGCTCGACATCCGGGTGCTCAAAGAGATGAAGCTTCCCGATCTGACCAAGATCGCCAAGGAGCACGGCATCGAAAACGCGACCGGCATGCGCAAGCAGGATCTGATCTTCTCAGTCCTCCAGGCGCAGACCGAAAAGTCGGGGCTGATCTTCTCGGAAGGCGTCCTGGAATGCCTGCCCGACGGGTTCGGCTTCCTGCGCGCCCCCGAATACAACTACCTGCCCGGCCCGGACGACATTTATGTTTCGCCGTCGCAGATCCGGCGCTTCGACCTGCACACCGGCGACACCGTCTCCGGCCAGGTTCGCCCGCCGAAGGAAGGGGAGCGCTACTTCGCGCTCATCAAAGTCGAAGCGGTCAACTTCGAGCATCCGGACGTCGCGCGCGAGAAGATCCTCTTCGACAACCTCACGCCGCTCTATCCCGAGCACCGCATCAAGCTCGAAGTGCCGGACAACATGTCCTCGCGCGTGCTCGACCTGATCGCGCCGGTCGGCAAAGGGCAGCGCGGCCTGATCGTCGCCCCGCCGCGCACCGGCAAGACCATGATCCTGCAGGCCATCGCCAACTCGATCACCGCCAATCATCCCGAGGTCACGCTGATCGTGCTGCTGATCGACGAGCGGCCGGAAGAAGTCACCGACATGCAGCGCAGCGTGAAGGGCGAAGTGATTTCGTCGACGTTCGACGAACCGGCTTCGCGTCACGTGCAGGTCGCGGAGATGGTCATCGAAAAAGCGAAGCGCCTCGTCGAGCACCGCCGCGACGTGGTCATCCTGCTCGACTCCATCACCCGCCTGGCCCGCGCCTACAACACCGTCGTGCCTCCGTCCGGCAAAGTTCTCTCCGGCGGCGTCGATTCGAACGCGTTGCAGCGTCCGAAGCGCTTCTTCGGCTCGGCTCGCAACGTCGAGGAAGGCGGTTCGCTGACGATCATCGCCACGGCCCTGATCGACACCGGCTCGCGCATGGACGACGTCATCTTCGAAGAGTTCAAAGGCACCGGCAACATGGAAGTGCACCTCGACCGCAAGCTCTCCGACAAGCGCGTCTTCCCCGCCATCGACATCAACAAGTCCGGCACGCGCAAAGAGGAGCTGCTCCTGGAGCGCAACGAGCTCAATCGCATCTGGGTCCTCCGCAAAGTCTTCTCGCCGTTGTCCACCGTCGAGTCGATGGAGCTCCTGGTCGAGAAGCTGGAAAAAACCCGCACGAACAACGAGTTCCTCAACTCGATGTCTTCGATGTGAGAACTCTCTCGATCGTCCTCGCCTTCTTGCTCGCGGCCGCGCCGCTCCACGCGCGCGGCCGCGACGTCTCCGGCCACTACGAACGCTCCGGCGAAAACGACCAAGCCTCGCTCGACGTCAAGATGCTCCCGGGCAACCGCGTAAAAGTCACCGGCATCGCTCTCTGGAACACGAAGAACGAAAAGTACGGCCCCAACATCGGCGAGCTCGATTTCCAAGCCGACCTGAAAGACGACACCGCCTCCTGGACCGACACCGACGGCTACAGCATCGTGATCCGCTTCTCCCGCAAAGCGCTCGACGTGACGGAGCACAGCGCAGACGGCCACTTCGGGATGAATGTGACGTTCGCGGGGCATTACAACAGAACAGCGGATTGACACGTGATGAAGAAGAAACCACCGATCGTCACCCCACAACTTCCGAAGGAACTGCACCGCTTCGTCATCCATCCGAACATCGTCGTGACGAAACGATCCGGCGCGGCAATCCTGAAGCAGATGAGGACCGGCAAGGCGACAAAAGCGCTGCGCGATTTGATGCGCGATGGGAATTAGACAGCTGCGCTAAGAGGGGCTTGGCGCGTGACGAGACCGCCGGTCCCGACGGCATCTGCCTCGGTCCTGATTTTCGCTATCGAAAGATTTCTTGCGATTAAGGAACTTATCAGAGTCATAATTGCTTTTAAAGAAATTATGGCCTGTGGTGTCGCTGCTACCGAAACCGATCGCGCATCACTCGTATCGCTCCTCGCTCTAACGTCGGAGCCGATGGACGCGATCGATCGGCTACGGGCCGCGGTGAAGGCGAGCGGGACGAAACAGACGGTCATTGCCTCGAAAGCAGGCATGACTTCGTCGAAGCTGAACAAAATCCTCAAGGGTCACCAAGTCGCAACGGTCAGCGACTTTATTGCCATCGCTCGCGCGATCGGTCGTGATCCGGCATCGTTCTTCAGCGACGGCGAACTGGTCGTCGCTGTCGAGCATCTGCGGAACGTTCGTGCTGCCGCCGACACGATCGGTGCGATCCTGGCCGGCTATCTTCCCGACGATGCCAATGCGCCATCACCGCGATCCAGCATTGTGTCGATTCCAAAGCGCGCGCCGACACGGAAAGCGCAGCCTCTTCGCGCTGCCGCCAGCTCAAACGTGGAGTTGTTTCCGGAAGTGGAGAAGACGCGCGTAACCATTCCGCGTGACCCCTGGAACCGCGGCGCACGCAGGATTGGTCGGGCCACCGGCGACTCGATGAGCGGCGTCGACGGCATTGATGATGGCGAGCTCGTTTATCTCCGGCCGACACGCGACAGTAGAAAAGGGAACGGCCATGTCGTTGTCTGCACTGTCGGTGACGCGGTGTATCTGAAACAGCTCGAGATCATCGGCCGCTCCGTGAGGCTCCTGAGCATCAATACCGACCACGATCCGATCGAAGTCGACCGCCCGGAGGATCTGCGGATGGTTGGCGTAGTGGTCGGCCACCGCATGGCGCCGCGCTAGAATGCGTGCTGCCATGTCCGCACACATCCAACTCGATCGCGAGTTCGTCGCAGAGTTTTGCCAGCGAAATCAGATCCGCAGGCTAGCCCTGTTCGGGTCGGTGCTGACGGAACGGTTTCGGCCAGAAAGCGATCTTGATGTTCTGGTTGAGTTCGAGCCGGACGGCGAACCGGGTTTCATTGGGCTGGCGCGCATGCAACTTGAACTCGAAGCGGTTGTCGGTCGGCCGGTCGATCTTCGCACACCGAAAGACCTAAGCCGTTTCTTCCGCGAAGAGGTATTGCGGTCGGCTGAGGTGCAGTATTCCGCCGCCTGACCGCGCGCGGTGCAGCACATTCTTGTGGCGGCGCAAACAATCGCCCGTTTCACGGCGCGCTTCGACTCGGCCCGAAATCTTCTTGCCGACGAGGCTGCGTTCTGGCTTGTGGTTCATATGATTGAGATCATCGGTGAAGCCGCCAGACACGTTAGTGCCGAAACGCGCGCGCAACTTCCGCTGCCATGGGTTCAGATCGTTGCGATGCGCAACCGTGTCGCACATGGATACTTTGAAATCAACAAAGTCATTGTTTGCGAACGGCGACGCTGGAAGTGCCAGTGATAGCAAACGCTATTGATGCCTTTCTGGAACGTGAAGAACGAGGAGAGTGACCCATGACAACGCTCATCAAGAACGGTCGCATCGTTACCGCTGTCGATGACTACCACGCCGACATCCTCATCGATGGCGGGACCATCGTCACGATCGGGAAGTCGATCGAGGCGGTTGCGGACAAGGTGATCGATGCGAAGGGGCGGCTGGTCATCCCCGGGGGGATCGATCCGCATACGCATATGGAGTTGCCGTTTGGGGGGACGTCCGCGTCCGACACGTTCGAGACGGGGACGATTGCGGCGGCTCACGGCGGGACTACCACCATCATCGACTTCGCGGTGCAGGGGAAGGGGCAGTCGCTGAAGCAGGCGGTGGACGCGTGGCACGCCAAGGCGGACGGCAAGACGTCGATCGACTATGGGTTCCACCTCATCTGCACCGATCTGCCGGACGAGCGACTGCCGGAGATGAAGTCGATGATCGATGAGGGGGTGTCGAGCTTCAAATTGTTCATGGCGTATCCGGGAGTCTTCCTCGTCGATGACGCCACGATCTTCAAGGCCATGGGGATGGCCGGCGAGAACGGTGGGCTGATCTGCATGCATGCGGAGAACGGCGTGGTCATCGACGCCATCGTCAAGAAGGCGCTGGCCGACGGCAAGACGGCGCCGAAGTATCACGCGCTCACACGGCCGACCAAGGCCGAGGCCGAGGGGGTGCATCGGGCCATTGCGCTGGCGGAGATGGCTGGGTCGTCGGTGTACATCGTCCATCTCAGTTGCGACGACTCGCTGCAGGAGGTCACACGCGCGCGCGACATGGGCATCAACGCGTACGCCGAGACGTGTCCGCAGTATCTCTTCCTCGATTACAGCGTCTACGAGCAGCCGGGATTCGAAGGCGCCAAGTACGTGATGACGCCGCCGATTCGCGAGAAGTGGAATCAGGAGAAGTTGTGGCGTGGGCTGAAGTTCAACGACCTGCAGGTGGTGTCGACCGATCACTGTCCGTTCTGCATGAAGGAGCAGAAGGAGCTGGGCAAGAACGACTTCTCGAAGATTCCGAATGGCGGCCCGGGCGTCGAGCATCGCATGTCGCTGGTCTACAACGGCGGCGTGGCGGAGGGACGGATCTCGCTGAATCGCTTCGTCGAGATCACGTCAACGGCGGCGGCGAAGATCTTCGGACTGTTTCCGCGAAAGGGAACGATCGCCGTCGGCAGCGATGCGGACATCGTCATCTTCGATCCAAATGAAGAGATGACCATCAGCGCGAAGACGCATCACATGAATGTGGACTACTCCTGCTACGAAGGGTGGCGGGTGAAGGGCGTCACGAAGACCGTTCTTTCACGGGGGGAACTCGTAATCGAGGAAGGGAAGTACGTCGGGAAACCAGGGAAGGGAACGTTCCTGAAACGCGGTCAGGCATTTAGCCCGCGGTAGGTGGCTACTTGAATTTTCCCGCTTCCACGTCCTTCACAAACTGAACGATCGCCTTCATGTACCGCTCCTGATCGTCATACATCTCCAGATGGCTTCCCTCGGTGATCACGACGCGTGAATGCGGAATGAGGGTTCCCATGCGGCGGATATCGTCCGGATTCATCGTGCCGTGGCGGCCGGCGATGATCAGCGTCGGGACTTTGATTTTCGGCAGATCGGCCCAGCGGTCCCAATCCTTGAAGTTGCCGCTGATCACGAATTCGTTCGGGCCCTGCATCGTGTTGTAGATCTTCCCGTTGAACTTCGCGAATGCGCGCGCGACCGGCTCCGGCCATGGATCGAGGCGCAGCAGGTGGGCCGCGTAGACCTTGCCCATCATGATCTGCTGATACTGCGGCGCTTCGTACTGGCCGGCGGCTGCGAATTTCTTCAGCGTTTCCTGATCTTCCGAGGACAACTCGGCAAGCAGCGTGGCCGCGTATTTTTCGTACGCCGGGATTCCGGCGGTCATGTCCGAGATGATCAGCGCCTTCAGATGATCCTGATGTTCGAGCGCGTACTCGATGGCCAGCATGCCGCCCCAGGAGTGGCCGTAAAGGTAGTAGTGATCGAGGCCAAGACCCTTGCGAACCTGCTCGACCTCTCTGCGATAGCGATTCACGGTCCAGAGCGACGCGTCGTCTGGCTGGTCGGAGTTCCCGACGCCGAGCTGGTCGTAGTAGTAGAACTGGATGCCGTGCTGCGGCAGAAAATCTTCGAAACACTCGAAGTAGTCGTGCGGAAAACCGGGGCCGCCGTGCAACGTCAGCAACTTCACCGGCCCATGCCCGACACGCTTCGTCCAGACGTGATACTTGCCGTCGACTTCGATCATCTTCGACCCTCCCGTCTTGACCTCGGCGGACCACGCGCTGGCGGCGAACAGGATGAGAGCGGACGTCATCATGAGTTTTCGCATGCCCGATCATACGCACGACGGTTCGATTCGGATCGCTGTGGCACAATGCGACCCCTCACTTTGGGAACCCGCGGTGGAGGCGATCGATGACTGACGCAGTCATTCACCACGAAGATGGACGTGTCGAGCTTCGCTCCGACGAAGGTATCCGCACCAGCGCGCTGTACAACCACGACCTCGCGCCGGTGCCGGTGAGCCAGCGCAACTGGACCACGTACAACTACGCGGCGCTCTGGATCGCCATGGCGCATTGCATCCCGACGTACATGATGTCGTCGGGCCTCATCGGCGCGGGGATGAACTGGTGGCAGGCGCTGCTGACCATCCTGGTGGGCAACACCATCGTGCTCGTTCCGATCCTGCTCAACTCGCACGCCGGGACGAAGTACGGCATCCCGTTTCCCGTCTTCGCGCGCGCCAGCTACGGGACGATCGGCTCCAATCTGCCGGCGCTGATGCGAGCCATCGTCGCCTGCGGCTGGTTCGGAATTCAGGCGTGGATCGGCGGCGAGGCGCTGCACACATTCTTCACCTCCATCCTGCCCACGTGGCCCTCGCTCCTCGGCAAGTTCGCCGGCCATCCGACGACCGAATGGATCTCGTTCCTGCTCTTCTGGGGACTGAACATCCTGATCATCTATCGCGGCATGGACCTGCTGCGCCGCTTCGAAAACTGGGCCGCGCCGTTCGTCCTGGTGATGACCGCGCTCCTCCTCGGCTGGGCGGTCTGGAGCGCGCACGGACTCGGCTACCTGCTGCATGAGAAAGGGAAGTTCGAAACGTGGGCGCAGTTCCGCCCGATCTTCATTCCGTCGCTGACGGCGATGATCGGCTTCTGGGCCACGCTTTCGCTGAACATGCCCGACTTCACGAGATTCGGCCGCAGCCAGCGCGAGCAAGCGATCGGCCAGACCGTGGCGCTTCCGACGACGATGACCGTCTTCGCCGCGATGGGCGTGATCATCACCTCGGCCGCCGTCGTCATCTACCCGACGATGAGCATCAACGAGCTGTGGGATCCGCTGAAACTGGTCGCCCAATTCAAGCAACCGCTGGTCGTGGCGATCTCGATGTTCACGGTCGTCATCGCCACGCTCTCAGTCAACATCGCCGCGAACGTCGTCTCCCCCGCGAACGACTTCGCCAACGCCTTCCCGAAGTGGATCTCGTTTCGCACCGGTGGCCTGATCACCGGCCTGCTCGCGATCGCGATGCAGCCGTGGCGCCTGCTCGCCGATCCCTCCGGCTACATCTTCACCTGGCTCCTCGGCTACTCCGGCGGCCTCGGCTCCATCGGCGGCGTGATGATCGTCGACTACTGGATCGTCCGTAAGAAACAGCTTGCGCTCGGCGATCTTTACCGCACCGACGGCGTCTACCGCTACACCGCCGGCTGGAACTGGCGCGCCGTCTTCGCGACGCTCCTCGGCTGCGTGGCAGCGTGGATCGGATTGGTCGTTCCGTCGCTGCGCCCGCTCTACGACTACGCTTGGTTCGTTGGCTTCGGCGTCGCCGCGATCACGCATCTGCTGCTAATGAAAGCCTTCCGTCCGCGCGACCTCGTCGATGCGGAGCCGGCCGTCGCGTAGGTTTCGGTGATGCTCTCCAACTTCTTCCGCAAGCTGTTCGGCTTTCTCTTGCCGGCAAAGAAATCCGCCGCGCCTGCGCCAGCGCAGCCGGTCACCGTCATCGAAGTTGCCGGTGTCGAGTTGGCAGCGCCCGCGGTTTCCGTCGACGTACCGACAGTCATCGAAGTCGCCGGCGTCGAAATGCCGGAGCCCGCTCCGACCCAACCGCCGACCGATCCCGAGCCGTTACCAGATTCCGATCCCGAGCCGATTCCGATCACGGAACCCGAACCGATTCCGCAGCCGGAACCGCCTTCGTCTCCGGCAGAGCCGCCGCCAACGATCATCGTTGCTGCCAATCACCCGCGTGAGATAATCCTCAGTCCCAAATCGGAGAAAAAACGCATGTCCCGAATCGTCAAAGGTGGTTTGATCCAGACATCCCTCGCTTGCGATACGAGTGAATCGCTCGACACCATTCGCGAGGCGCAGACCGAGCGCACGCTCAAGTACATCGACCAAGCCGGCGCCGAGGGCGTTCAGGTGCTGTGCATGCAGGAGATTTTCACCGGGCCGTACTTTTGCGCGGAGCAAACCACGCGTTGGTACGACTCCACCGAGAAAATCCCCGACGGACCGACCACGAAGCTGATGCAGGAGTACGCGAAGAAGTACAGCATGGTCATCGTCGTGCCGCTGTATGAAGTGGAAGAGACCGGCGTTTACTACAACACCGCCGCGGTCATCGACGCGGACGGGAAGTACCTCGGCAAGTACCGCAAGAACCACATCCCGCACGTCGCTCCCGGATTCTGGGAGAAGTTCTACTTTCGCCCCGGCAACCTCGGCTACCCCGTTTTCGACACGGCATACGCGAAGGTCGGCGTCTACATCTGCTACGACCGCCACTTCCCGGAAGGCGCGCGCGAACTCGGCCTTGCCGGCGCCGAGATCGTGATGAATCCCTCGGCCACCGTAGCCGGACTCTCCGAATATCTCTGGAAGCTCGAGCAGCCCGCGCACGCCGTCGCCAACGGCTACTTCGTCGGCGCGATCAATCGCGTCGGTTTCGAAGCGCCCTGGAACATCGGCGAGTTCTACGGCCAGAGCTACTTCTGCGATCCGCGCGGTCAGATGCTGGCAGTTGGCCCGCGCGATCAGGACGCGCTCGTGACCGCGGACCTCGACATGGACAAGATTCGCGAAGTCCGCAACACGTGGCAGTTCTACCGCGATCGCAGGCCGGAGACGTACAACGGGATCGTAAGACTCTAATCCGCCCGTGCGCGATCACATCCTCATTCATATCAATGGCCGCGAACACCGCATTGGTGCGGACGTCGCGTTCCAAACGCTCGCGAACTATCTCCGCCAGGACGTTGCCGCGACGGGAACGAAAATCGTCTGCGAGGAAGGCGACTGCGGTGCGTGCACCGTGCTCACGCGGCGTTCGGACGATGCAGACTATCGCCCCGTCAACTCGTGCATCCTGAATCTCGCGCAGCTCGATGGATCGGCCATCGTGACGGTCGAAGGATTGTCACGCGGCGCCGCGGAGCCGCGGAGTGAAGACGAATCTCTCCGCGTCTCCGCGCCTCCGCGTGAAACCGTTCTTCATCCTGTTCAAACAGCGATGGTGAACTGCCACGGCGCCCAATGCGGCTACTGCACGCCGGGATTCGTCGTGGCCATGGCCGGCATGTTCGAGGTTTGTGATCGGGTGAACGAGAAACAGGTCCGCGACGGACTGACCGGAAACCTCTGCCGCTGCACCGGCTACGAGCCGATCATCAAAGCCGCGTTGGCTGTCGATGGCAGTGCGTCCGCAAAAATGCGCGATCGTTATCCGACGCTTCCCGACGCGAGCGACTCCGTCACCGTCGGAAACTTCTGCGCTCCGGCCACGCTCGACGAAGCAATCGCATTCAAACGCGATCATCCTGGCTGCACGATCGTGCAAGGCGGCACCGACGTCGGCGTCTGGGTGAACAAGCGCAACTACGCCGCGCCGGCGATGCTTTCGCTGTCGAAGATCGCGTCATTGAACGAGCTGCGCGAGGAAGACGGCACGATCGTCGTTGGCGCGAACACGAGCCTCGCCGATTTCGAAACGTTCATCACCGATCGAATCCCCGAGCTCGCGAAAATTCTCGCCATCTTCGGCTCGCCGCAGATCAAAAACGCCGGAACGCTCATCGGCAACATCGCCAACGGCTCCCCGATCGGCGACACGCTGCCGTATCTCTTCGTGGCCGGCGCGGTGCTCGAGTTGAACGACGGCGCCCGCACCGTTCCCATCGACCGTTTCTACCTCGGCTACCGCAAGTTCGATCTGCAGCCCCACGAGATCATCACCCGCGTCCGCATCGGCATCGTCCGCGACACGCTCAAGCTCTACAAAGTCTCGCGCCGCAAAGACCTCGACATCTCCGCCTTCACCGCCGCCATCCGCCTGGCCATGACCGGCGACCGCATCGACCGCGCCGGCATCGCCTACGGCGGCGTCGCCCCGACCGTCATCCGCCTTCCGCGCACCGAGGCGTTTCTGGCGGGAAAGTCCGCAACGCTCGACACCTTCGAGCACGCCGGCCGCATCGCCCGCGACGAAATCAAGCCAATCAGCGACGTCCGCGGCTCCGCCGACTATCGCCTCCAGCTCGCCGAAAACATCATGGCCAAGTTCTGGTACGAAGTGTTTGAAGACGCGTCGGAACGGCGCTTCGCGCGGGCGTAGCCGTTCAGCGAAGCAGATACATCACCAGCGTCTCGAGCTTCGCCGGGTCGTCGTTCCAATCACCGTAAATCTCCCACGACGTGCCGGCGAGAGCGCGGCCGCTTTCGCTTGCCCATTCGTGAATCGCGCTGTGCGCCTCGGCCAAACCGTCATAGGAGCCGACATGTCTGGCCACCGCGGCCTCGCCGCTCGGAGTTCTCACCGGTCTGACCTGGCCGGATTCGGCGAACTCTCGCATGACCTCGACGCCGAAGTCGGCCTTCATCGGATCACCATGGTGATACAGGAAGATGTTGTGTCCATCCGTCCGCAGGCCGGGCTGCGTGCGCAGGAATGCCCAGACCTGATCGAGGGCAGGCCGCCAGACATCCCCAACTCGGCCGGACGCAACCTCTCGTCCGACGGCCGCCAGCAGCCGCGGCGAAACCAATTCGACCTGAACTTGTGGACGCATCGTTTGAAATCTCCGTCAGAAGTACGGCAGCGGACGCCGCTCCAGCCCCGAGCGGATGAGCGTCACCGCGTAGGCGTTGTCGATGCTCGCCGGCGTGGTGAACTCCATTGCACCACGCCAGCCCTCCGGCGCCTCGGGATGGATTCCGGTGAGGATGATCCCTCCGTTTCCATATTTCCCTTGCACGATGGCGGGAGTGCCATCGGGATACTTGCCGACCACGGCACCCCAACCGGTGAGCTGAGGACCATCCTCCCAATACTGATCGAGCGTGGGCGTTCCGGCACCCGAGATCGGCACTGACATCTTGCGGACGCCTCGCGCCTCGGCAGAGTAGAAGCCGAACTGCACGCCGGATGTCAGGTTCAGACCGTTGTAGGGCGAGCGTCCGGCGAAGAACGCTCCAGCACAGATGCCGAGGTAGTTCACACCGCGTTGAACGGCGTCGCGGAGCTTGGCTGTCGTGTTCTTCCTGAGACTGTTCCCGATGCGCGTGAAGTCTCCGCCGGGGACGATGATCAGGTGATAGCTACGCAGCCGTGACGCGCTCATCTCGTCCAGCTGCGCCGAGTTCGCGGTCGAGTATGCGATCCGGCTGTTCTCCAGAAGGGTCTCGATCGCCGCGACGTCGTTGGGAGAAGTTCCTGTTCCATTGAACAGAAGAACGGGAGGCACACGTCCGGATGTCAGTGGGACAGCAGAGGCTCCCGGCCGATTACAGCCTGACAGGTTGAGGACAAAGAGGGCGATGAGAGCCGCGCGGTAAATCATCTAGCGGCGGCCACTCTTCGGCGGAATGTAGTGAAAATCGACGAGATAAATATATTCGCCTCGCCCGTGCTTTGCGACGGCAAGAAGATCGCTTACAGCAGCGAAGCCGCACTCGCGGGCGAGGCGAGGCGTGATCTCTTCGAGTGTGATCGGGACGATCGAATCGATTTCGATCTCGCCGTCTTCGAAGGCGTATCGCTTTCCGGCACGAACATGCGGACGCATCCAGACGCGAACGCTTCGCGTGATCGCACCGCTTCGCACACCATCGCGCAGGTATTTCGTGAACAGCACCCTGCGAGTTTAGCGCACCGCTTCCGTTGCCAGCGCGAGTTCAGCCGGCGAGCAAATATGACTTTGAATGAATTGTTTGTATTCATTCTTCAATTGCCTCAATGCCCCGTTGTTTGAGGCTCTCAAGATGATCGCGCATTTCTTTAAGCCGTTCGGCGGAGTGCCCCTCCCAATCCATAACCTCGCCAATGATGCGCAATGGATCCCGAGAACGGTATGACTTTGTAGGATTTCCGGGAAATCTCTTATTGGTCAGGTTTGGATCATCTTCAATGAATCCCGTCGGGTCCACGATGTAGATCCTGCCGTGCCCTTCGCCGACGGCCAGCTCGGCTCCCCATATGGCCGCATCCAGTGTGGCGGACAAATAAACGAAATTCGCCTGCTTCCTTTTGCCGTAGTTGGAAGCGTAGCCCGGCCCGATCAGGTCGCCCACCTTTAGGTCAGCCTTTGTGCCGTGATAGTACGTTTGCGAATCGGTCATGCATCTCCTCCGGTTTCCTGCCATTTCGACAGGCCGGCGATGCTACCTTCCGCACAGGGTCTTGCCGCAAGCTCCCCGCTCTTGTATAAATTCGTTGTGGGGAAGCGCCGAGCTTGTTTTTCCTACGCGCGCCTGGCCTCGGATTTCCCACGGGATGCTGTCCGAAACAACAACGCCGATCCGACAAACAGAATCACGAAAAACGCATTGCCAGCAAAACCGCGCGTTACGGCCGGCGCCCAGGAAGTGATGTGCGGATTCCGAATCAGCGCAATTGTCAGGACCAACGTTTGAGCGAGCGCCATGGCGAACAAGGCGCGTGTCATGCCGGCTGGACGGAGGCGCGCGATGACGGCACCGATGATCCCGACCAGCGGCACGCCGAAATACATCGCGGCGGCGACATTGACGTCGGCCATTTGGACGAAGTTACCCCAGAGGAGGCCGAGCGCCGTCACCAGCGCGACGGCGACGGCAGCGCGGTAGGCGATTGTGTCTATGTTCCTGGTTACCAACTCATACGCGAGCCCAAAGCCGAATACGATGATCCCGATGCGAACGAAGCCGAGCGGTTCCCAGTTCCATCCTTCGACGAAATGGTTCCCTAAAGAAGCCATAAGCAGGAAGAGTGCGGTAATCACTGCCGGAGTCTTCCAGAGGCTCCTTCGCCGTTCGCCGCCGTCCCCCGTCCCGCCTGCCACCGTCATTCCGTCGTGCATGTGTGTGCTCATTCGTCGTCTTCCACTTTACGTTACCAAGTAATTTATAGCGTGGTGAGCGGTCTGTCAAGCCTTGAACGGAACAAGCGTTTGGATGATCACGGAAACTTCGATATGAACACGTGTAGCTCTGGCGGGACCACCTCCATCAGGCGTTCCAGATCGGAATCGGATTCCAGAGATAGTTTTTCGACAATCGCCGAGAGGCCGAGTTTCATCATCTGGAATTCATCGAACGCCTCAGATCGGGATGTGAAGAACCTGGTGTGGACCATCCATCCAACGATTCCGCACGTGATCGCGAACGAGATCCGGGGGCGACGAAGGAAGCGCGGATGGGACACAACTTCGAGAGTGATTCTGGCACCGTCGATGTACGACTCATCGAGCACGATCTCGCCGCCTTCCGAACCAATCAGTCCAATGGAGCGACCTCCCTCAAACGGTTCCCAACGCGCTCTCGCCAATGACGCCATGAGTTCACTTAGGTACGTCTGCTCGCCTCATCTCTCCTCCACTTGCGCCGAGCGTCCCGCGCGATACAGCAGTGCGCAGATGCCGAGCACGATCGCGATGCCGACGATGATCCCGGGCCAGCCCGTGAGGTGCGTGAAGTCTTTTGCGGCGAAGTGCATGCTCGTCAGCGCGCTGCCGAGGGCGGGAAACTTTCCGGACGATCCGATGAGGAAGGCGATCAGCACGCCGACTAATCCTTCGCCGGCGATCATCCCCGAGGCGGCAAGCACGCCGGGATCGCTGTCGGTTGGTTGCCCCGCGCGCTTCGCGTCGACCATGCGCCGCACGATGCCGCCGACGAAGACCGGAGCGAGCGTGCCGAGCGGGAGGTAGATGCCGACGGCGAACGAGAGGCCCGGCAGGCCGGCGATGATGGCGCAGATCGAGAGCGCCGAACCAGTTCCGACCAGCGCCCATGGCAGCGATCCGGAGAGCACGCCTTCGATGACGGTCTTCATCAACGTCGCTTGCGGTGCGGGAAGCTCGGGCGATCCGAAGGTGAAGGCGCGGCCGAGGAGCAACACTGTTCCGGCGATGGCCCAACAGGCGCACGCCGCGCCGAGGAATTGGCCGAACTGCTGTTTCGCGGGCGTGGCGCCGACGAGGAATCCGGTTTTCAAATCCTGCGAGATGTCGCCGGCCTTCGACGCAGCGATGCAGACCACCGTGCCGACGGTGAGGATGGCCGCGCGCGCGGAGGGATCGGTCCAGCCGCACAGCACGAAGACGACCGACGCGCCGAGCAGCGTCACGAGCGTCATGGCCGAGGTTGGGTTGGACGAGACGCCGATCAAGCCGACGATGCGCGACGACACGACCACGAAGCAGACGCCGAAGATCGCCACGCCGAGTGCTGCTACGAGTCGCGGTCCGAAGGCCATGTTGCCGGCCAGCAAACCCGGCACGCCGACGAGCGTGATGACGACTGCCAGCGGAACGACGACTACGATCCACGACGGCACATCGCGGTCGGTGCGCGGTGCGTTGGCGCCGTCTTCCATCCCGACGCCGCTGCGGCGCAGGCCGCGCATGACCGCGGCGAACGAGCTGCCCATGGTCGGCAGCGCTTTGATCACTGCCACGATTCCCGCCGCGGCCACCGCGCCCGCGCCGATGTAGCGAACGTAGCGCGACCAGATCTGCGCGGCCGTCATCGCCGCGATTGTCACCTTCATCTCCGGGAACATCGGCGTCGACAAACCCGCGCCGAACGTGGCGATCAGCGGCGTGAGCACGATCGCCGAGATCAGGCTGCCTGAAGCCATGATCGCCGACTGTTTGTATCCGAGGATGTAACCGACCGCTAGCAGCGCGGGCGCGATCTCCAGCGCTAACTCCGCTTTCGCCAGCACTGGAAGATGCATCGCCAGTCCGGACGGAATCAGTACGAACGCACCGATGGCCAGCTTGATCGCAGCGCCAGCCGCGAGCCCGATGAAAATCCAGCGTCCGCCGGACGTGCCGGTGGTCGTCGCGCGCAGCACTTCTGCGCACGCGGTTCCTTCCGGATACGGCAACTCGTCCGCCGACTTCACGATCAGCAATCGCCGCAACGGCACCATCGCCGCGATGCCGAGGAAGCCGCCCAGCAACGCCAGGATCGCCACCTGCCAGAACGGTGGCGCCATCCCCCAGAGGAACAGCGCGGGAATCGTGAAGATCGTCCCCGTCGCCAGCGACGAGCTCGCGGAACCGATCGTCTGCGAGATGTTCGCCTCGAGGATCATCCCGTCGCGCCTGCTCGGCATGAGCTTGAACAGCGCGACCGTCAGCACCGCGATCGGAATCGACGTCGAGACCGTCAGCCCCACTTTCAGGCCGAGGTACGCGTTCGCCGCGCCGAAGAGGATGCCGAAGAAGATGCCCGCGATGACCGCGCGCGTGGTGAACTCGATAACCGATTCGTTCCGTGCCGGCGCAATGCTCATGCGCGATCGTGGCGTGCTCGGCCGCGCATGTCAACGCGCCGCGCCGCTATACTTTCCGTCCCATGTCCTCGGTCGGAAAAAACATCCCGCACGATTCGGCGGTCGGTCACGTCAGCGGCGAGTCGGTTTACATCGACGACATGGCGCCGTTGCGCGGGGAGTTGATCGTCGATTTTGTCTGGTCGCCGGTGGCGCATGGGCGGATTCGCGGGATCGATTTCGGCGACGCGGCTTCGTTCGCGCACCTCTTCACCTATCGCGATCTTCACCACAACCTCTTCGGCGCGCTCATCCAGGACGAGTTCCTGCTGGCCGAGGATGTCGTGTCGTTCATCGGGCATCCGATCGTGGTCGTCGCGGCGGAGTCGCGCGAAGCGATTCGCAAAGCGAAGGCGTGCATCAAGCTCGACATTGAAGAGCTGGAGCCGGTCTTCACGATCGACGAAGCGAAGCGTCGCGGGCTTTTCATCGGGAAGACGATGACGATCAAGCGCGGCGACGTCGATTCCGCCTTCGCCTCGGCCAGGAACATTCACGAAGGGACGTTCATCACCGGCGGGCAGGATCACTTCTATCTCGAGTCGCAGGCGGCGCTGGCGGTGCCGGGCGAGTTCGATCAACTCACCGTTCACTCATCGACGCAGAATCCTTCCGAGGTCCAGGACGTGATCGCGCACCTCCTCGGGTTGCCGATCAACAAGGTCACGGTCGTCACCAAGCGCATGGGCGGTGGCTTCGGCGGCAAGGAGTGTCAGGCCACGCATCCGGCCGCGATCGCGGCGCTCGTCGCGCACAAGCTGAAGCGGCCGGCGCGCATTGCCTACACCAAAGACGACGACATGTGCGTCACCGGCGGCCGGCATCCGTTCCAGAACGACTACAAGGTTGCCTTCGACGACGACGGTGTGATCACCGCCGCGCAGATCGATTTTTTTTCCGACGGCGGCGCCTTCGCTGATCTGTCAACGTCCGTTTTGGGACGCGCGCTCACGCACGCCGACAACGCCTACTACCTGCCGAACGCGCTGATCCGCGGCACGGTCTGCCGCACGAATCTGCCGCCGAACACTGCCTTCCGCGGCTTCGGCGGTCCGCAGGGGATCGCGACGATCGAGAACATCCTCGAAGAGATCGCGGTGCTGCTGAAGATCGATCCGCTGGAGGTTCGCCGTCGCAATTGCTATGGGATCGACGACCGCAACATCACTCCGTACGGACAGGTCGTGCGAAACAACCACCTGCCGCAGCTTTTCGATGAGATCGCGGAACGCGGCGAGTACGCTTCACGAGTGGCCGAAGTCGCGAACTTCAATGCGACCTCGCGCACGCATCTTCGCGGCATCGCATGCACTGCCGTGAAGTTCGGCATCTCGTTCAACACCAAGTTCCTCAACCAGGCCAACGCGCTGGTCAACGTCTACCTCGACGGCTCCGTGCAGGTTTCGACCGGCGCGACCGAGATGGGGCAGGGCGTGAACACGAAAATCCGCCAGATCGTCGCGGATGAATTCGGGGTCGACGCGGATCGCGTTCTCCTGATGCCGACGTCGACGGAAAAGAACAACAACACCTCGGCCACCGCGGCATCGAGCGGTGCTGACCTCAACGGAAGCGCGGCCGCCGATGCCTGCCGGAAAATTCGCGCGCGCATGGCAGCCGTGGCAGCGGAGTATTTCGAACGCGCCGGTTGTGGCGAAGCGTCAGCGGACGAAATCGTTTTCGAAAATGGCGAAGTTTTCGATCGCCGCTCTCCCGAGCCACGCGTGCCTTTTGCGGCTCTCGTGAAGATGTGTCACCTCGAGCGCATCTCCGTCGGCGAGCGTGGTTTCTATTCAACGCAAGGTCTCGATTGGGACGTCGACAAAGGCTGCGGCGCGCCATTCCTCTACTTCACGCAAGGCGTCGCCATCTCGGAAGTCGAGATCGACCGCTTCACCGGGATGATGCGCGTCCGTCGCTGCGATCTGCTGATGGACATCGGCAAGCCGATCAATCCCGGCATCGACCGCGGCCAGATCACCGGCGCGTTCATCCAGGGTATGGGCTGGCTGACGAACGAGGAACTGCGCCGCGACGCGAAGGGCAACGTGATCTCGCACTCGCCGACGACGTACAAAATCCCGAACATTCAGGACGTGCCGCCGGTCTTCAACGTCGACTGGATCGACGCCGAGAACCCGCTGAACATCCGTTCCAGCAAAGCAGTCGGCGAGCCGCCGTTGGTCCTCGCCATCTCGGTCTGGATGGCCGTGAAAAACGCGCTGTCGTTCCTGACGAGCGAAATCCCGAAGCTGCACGCGCCCGCAACGGGCGAAGAAATCCTGATGCGGATGACGTCGTACCGCCACGCGCAGCGCGGCAGCGACGCGCGAGAAGTGGCCGCGCCGCAGTTGTCATCCTGAGCCGCCGGAGGCGTTGGAGCGCGAAGCGCGGAACGGCGGAGGACGGCGAAGGACCCCCAGCTGATAACAAGTGCTGGGCGGCGGTGTATGCGACCGAGGCAAGCACTTGGGGGGTCCTTCGACCGTCCTTCGCTGCTTCGGCTTCGCCTACGCAGCTTCGGCGGCTCAGGATGACAATGCCAGCCACGCTTCGATCGCTTCGATGGCGCGATCATTTCGGAAGTTGTACCAGGCGCGTTCGAGGGTGCGGTCGGCGGACAAGGCGTGGCGGAAGGATTCGGCGCCGCTGCTTCGCGCGAGCGCGTCGCGCGACGGCGACGCATCGAGCGATGCGATGAATGCGCGGCGGTCGTCGGCATCGGCGTTCGCGTTGCGCGACGGGATCCGGCGGTAACGCGGCTCGGGATAGGTTGAAGATTCGGAGATGCGCACATCGACGATTTCGCCGTCCGACGTATCGAGGAAATGTGCGAGCTGGCCGGAGTCGTCGAGGTACGCGACGGTCAAGCCTTCCATGTCGATGTCGAAGGAGCGCGTTTTCGCCGGCGCCGCTGCAGCGACCGGCGCCGCTGCGCCCCACGATGCGTTGCGCGTCAGGAACTCCTTCTCGCGTTCCTCCCGGCGGCGCTGCCTGCCGCGGAAGTAGAGCCGGATCTTCTGCATGAGAGTGGGCATCGGCGCGGATGATATCTTCGCCGGGCCATGAGCCAGGAGCGGCTCGAAGCGAGTCTGGACATCGACCTGCGATCGGCGCGCGAGATCGTGCGGATCATTCAGGAGCAGGACGCGCTGGTCGCCGGCGCGGTTGCCGCGGAGGCCGACCGCATCGCGCACGCCATCGATCAGATCGCCGATCGCATGTCTCACGGCGGCCGGTTGTTCTATGCCGGCGCCGGAACGAGCGGACGGATCGCGATGCTCGATGCCTCCGAATTGCCGCCGACGTACGGCATCGATCCGTCGCTCGTGCGCGTGCTGATGGCAGGCGGCGAACGTGCGTTTTTCCACGCGGTTGAAGGCGCCGAGGATGACGAAGAGGCCGCGATTGTCGCGGTGAACGCCGAGGTGAAGGCGGAAGATGCGGTGGTCGGGATCGCGGCGTCGGGGACGACGCCCTACACCGTCGCCGCGATTCGTCGCGCGAACATGCTCGGCGCGCTCACGGTTGCCGTCACGTCGAATGCGAATTCGCCGTTGGCGAGCGAGGCGGACATCGTCATCGCGCCGAATACTGGCGCCGAGGTGGTCATGGGATCGTCGCGGATGAAGAGCGGGACGGCGCAAAAGCTCGTCCTCAACACGCTTTCCACCGGCGTCATGATCCGGCTCGGCCGCGTCTACTCGAACCTCATGATCGACATGCCGGCGACCAACGAAAAACTGCGCAACCGTGCGGTGCGGATGGTCGAACTGGCGGCGGGCGTGCAACGTTCTGTTGCCGTGCAAGCTATTCGCGACGCGGACGGAAACGTGAAACTGGCAACGGTCATCGCGCGGAAAAAGATGACCGCGGACGACGCGCGTTCGCTGCTAGATGCGCACAACGGAAATCTGCGCGAGGTGCTCGAAACGTGAATCGTGTCGAGCGCCTCATCGAGATCGCGCGGAAAAAGAAACGCGTTGTCATCGGCCTCATGTCCGGCACCTCGGTCGATGCCATCGACGCCGTGCTCGTGCGCATCGAAGGCAATGCGCGCGACGGCGCCCGCATCGAGAAGCTGCGCTTCGGCAGTTTCGGCTTCCCGCAGGAAATTCAGACGCGCATCAAGCTGCTCTTCGAACGCGAGCGCGACCGCAAGCTCACCGATCCTGAAACCGGCGAGCATCCCGCGCCGTGGACGATCGAGGAGATCTGCCACCTCGACTTCGTCCTTGGCGAACTGTTCGCGCAAGCCGCGAATCGTTTGATCGCCGACGCGGGCATGAGGAACGATGATGTCGACCTCATCGCCGCGGCCGGTCAGACCATCTGGCATCGTCCACGTCCCACGACGGAGCCGTCGACGGCGGATTTGCCGTGGCTCGATGAGCCGATCACGACTCGCTCGACGCTGGCGATCGGCCAGGCTGCCGTGATCGCGGAGCGCACCGGCATCATCACCATGGGCGACCTCCGCGTGCGCGACGTCGCCGCCGGCGGTCATGGCGCGCCGCTCGTCGCGTACTTCGATTGGGGCCAGCTTCGTCATCCGAAACTCGCGCGCGCGATGCAGAACATCGGCGGCATCGCCAACGTCACGTTCATCCCGCCGAACGCAACGCTCGACGAGGTGGTTGCGTTCGACACCGGGCCGGGCAACATGGTCATCGACTCGCTCATGTATCTCGTCACGCAGGGCGCGGAGACATTCGACCGCGACGGCGAGCGAGCATCGCGCGGCACCGTGCGCGAGGACGTGCTGGCGTGGTGCATGTCCGATCCGTACTTCCAACTCAAGCCGCCGAAGACGACAGGGCGCGAGCGATTCGGCCGCCAGTTTGCGGCGCGCATGGCCGAACGTTTCGCCGACGTCGCGCATGACGATCTGATCGCCACCGCCACTGCGTTCACCGCGGAAAGCATCGCCCACGCGTATCGCGAATTCGTCGGACGTCACGTCGACGAGATGATCGTGGCCGGCGGCGGCGCGAAAAATCCCGCGCTGCTGCAGATGTTGCGCGAACGGCTGCCCGAGACGGAGATCAAGGTGTACGAATTTCTCCAGGAAAAAGAAGCGATGGCGATGGCGCTCATCGCGAGCGATTCCATCTCCGGCCTCGACACGAACGTCGCCTCCGTGACCGGCGGAAACTCCACGATCCTCGGCAAGATCTGCTTATGAGCGACCGTACCATTTTCGGCCGCGCCTTCGTTGGCGGCGAGCTCCGCGAAGGAACGCTGATCCGCATCGATGACGGACGGATCACCGACGTCCGCGATGCCGCCTATCCGCCCATCGGCAGCGAAGCGTTCGACGGCGTCATCGTGCCGGGATTCATCGACGTGCATGTTCACGGCGGAGACGGCGCCGATTTCATGGACGCGACGGATGACGCAGTTTCGCGCGTGCGTCGCTTTCATGCGACCGAGGGAACGACGGCGATGGCGGCGACAACGCTTTCGGCATCGCGGCAGGATCTGCATGATGCGGTCACGACGATCGCGCGCGCTTCGCGGCTCAACGATGGGTCGGAGATCTGCGGCATCCATCTCGAAGGGCCGTACATCAGCGTCGCGCGCGCGGGTGCGCAGGATGTTGCGTCGATTCGTCCGGCTGAGATTCACGAGCTTGCGGCGCTGGTGGCCGAGGGGCCGCACCTTCGCTGGATGATGACCGTGGCGCCGGAGATCGAAGGTGCGCGTGCGCTCATTGAGCATTTTCGCGATCGCATCCTTTTCTCGGTCGGTCACACCGCCGCCGACTACGCCGATTGTGTGGCCGCGCTGACGTGGGGCGCGTCGCATTTCACGCATCTCTTCAACGCCATGACCGGATTGGAGCATCGGAAGCCTGGTGCGGTCGGCGCGGCGTTGACTTCTGTTGATGCAACGGTGGAGTTGATCGCGGACGGCATTCACGTCCATCCCGCGGTTCTGCGAATCGCCGCGCTGGCGATGCCGCATCGCATCGCGCTGATCACCGACGCCGTTCGCGCGTGCGGTATGCCGGATGGCCACTACAAACTCTACGATCACGACATCACGGTTGCCGACGGCGCCGCGCGACTCGCCGACGGCACGCTCGCCGGCAGCGTGCTGACAATGCGCTGCGCGGTGCAGAACATGGTCGAGCTGGCCGGCCTGCCGCTGGATCTCGTACTTCCGCTCGCGACCGAAGTTCCCGCACGAATCCTCAACGTCGCCGACCGCAAGGGAAAAATCGAGTCCGGCTACGACGCCGACATTGTCGTCCTCACCGACCGCTTCGAAATTGCGGCAACGTACTTGCGAGGCGAGCGGTTGTGAATTGGGAAACGCTCGATGATTACGACGCACTCTCCGATCGCGCCGCGAACATTTTCCTGACCGCGATCCGCCGCAATCCTCGCATCGTCCTCGGACTGCCGACCGGACGCACGCCGGTGAGGATGTACGAACGCGTCGTGGCCGCGTGCAGCCGCGAGTACCACTGCTTTCGCGACGTCGTCACGTTCAATCTCGACGAGTACGTCGGCATCGAATCAACGCATCCCGGCAGCTACTGCACGTTCATGAACGAGCATCTCTTCGGTCATGTAGACATGAAGAAATCGAATGCCCACATCCCGAATGGAATGGCGCCGGATTCGGACGCCGAATGCGCGCATTACGAACGCGAGATCGCCGCCGCCGGCGGACTCGATCTCACCTTCCTCGGCCTCGGCAGCAACGGCCACATCGGATTCAACGAGCCCGGCACGCCGTTCGACTCGCGCACGCGCGTCGTCGCGCTCACCGAGTCGACGCGCGCCGCCAACGCGCCGCTCTTTCCGGACGGCAACGTCCCGACGCACGCAATCACGATGGGCATCGGCACGATCCTGGAGTCGAAGTCGATCGTCCTCCTCGCCAGCGGCGACAAGAAACGCCCCGCCATCGAACGCCTTCGCAGCGGCGAGATCACCGAGGAGTTTCCCGCCAGCGCGTTGTGGAAGCATCCCGACGTGACGGTTCTGACGGTGTAGCCGCCTGGGAACGCGATCGGCGCAAGTTCGTGCATTGATGTTTTCACGCGGAGGCGCGGAGACGCGGAGGGAGGTTTTGACTTTCTCCGCGCTCTCCGCCTCTCCGCGACCTCCGCGTGAACCGTTTTTCTGTTTCGTTTCACGCAAAGCGGGCATCTCGCCCGGCATCTCGCCCGCGCTCCCAGCCTGTCAACGAATCGTTGCGCGGCCGTGCGCCCGACTATCATTCGTCCGGCCGTCTGGCTCGCACTTAGCAGGACGTTGGCGGCCTCTACGTAATGACGATCGAACCGGTAGCCGAGGAGCCCCAGCACCGCTCCGCGCGGGAGAGGCAGAGGCGCGGCCCGATGTGGGGCTGCCTCAAGTGGATGGGGTGTTCCGCGATCGGTTTTTTCGTTCTGCTCACGCTGATCGTCATCGGCGGCTGGTGGTACCTCGGCTCGTCGAGTTTCGCTGGACTCGTTCGGCTGCGCATCGAGAAGACGCTCGAGGCGCGACTCGGCCGCAACGTTGATGTTGACTCCGTGCAGATTGAAGGTGGACGCCAGAGCCGCGTCATCATTAATGGACTGCGCATCGCCAACTCGCCCGGCGCCGTGCATCCGTATTTCGCGACTGCGAAGCAGGTCATCCTCACCGGCGGCATCGACTCGTTCTGGGGCCGCAAGATCCACGTGGGCCGCATCGATCTCGTCGAGCCGCATCTCTACTTCGAGATCTATCCGACTGGCGCGAAGCTCACGCACAACTTCCCAAAATGGAATTCGGGACCACCATCGCGTTACGAGATTTATCACCTCGACCTCGGCAATCTCTACGTGCAACGCGGCGCGTTCGAACTGCTCGATCGCCGCCACACAATCACCGCGGCGGCGAATGACATCACGTCGACCATCAACGTTCTTTCGACCGAGGATTTGTACGCCGGAGTTCTGAGCAGCCCGCAGTTCACGCTGAACATTCAGGACTACCTGCCGATCCGCGCCGCGTTGCGCACGCAGTTCCGATTTACGCCTGACAACCTCGCGCTGCAGTCATTTGCGCTCGAAGGCGGCAACGACTTGCGCGTGTTTGCAAACGGCAGCGTCGCACCGTTGAGCGAGGCCGCATACAACCTTCATCTCACTTCGCAGATCGGACTCAATCGCGTCCGCGAGATTTTCAAAGTCAACAAAGTGCTCGACGGGATCATCGATCTCGACGGCACCTTGAAAGGCAAAGGCGGCACGATGACGCTGGCCGGCGGCTGGCTGTCGCCGAAGATCAGCGCCGATGTTTACGACCTCGCCAACGTGCGCGGCACGATGAACATCACCGGCGATCGCGCCATCGTCGACGTGCAACGCGCCGCGTACGGCGGCGGAACGATCGCCGCGCATTACACGCTGCCGGCGTACTCCGAGCCGTATCCGATGAGCGTCGATCTTCGCTACAACGGCGTCGCGCTCGAGAAACTCTTCAACGACTGGGGCATCAAAGAGACCGGTCTGCGCGGCGGCGCGACCGGATATCTCGCGTATCACTGGGAGAAGGATCGCGTGCTCGCCGGCGCGGGCGAAGGCACTGCCACACTCGCGAAAAACGCAACGGCCTTCTCGAACGCGACGTATCCGATTCCGCTCGGCGGCTCGACGACCTTCGCGCTCGACAACGGCACCGTAACGTTCCGTAATGCGCAGCTCGTCACCGACGCCTCCACAATCGACTTCTCCGGCAAGTTCCGCATCGAAGACGCATGGGCCGATCTGCTGCTGAAGATCCACAGCAGCGACTTCGCGGAGCTCGACAAGATCGGCTACAACTTCGCGCACTCCGCCGGCAAGAACACCTACACGCTGCTTGGCCTCGGCGGCAGCGGCGACGTCACCGGCAACATTCGCGGCAAAATCAAAGCGCCCGAAGTCGTGGCGCGGATCACCGGCAGCGCAACGAAATACAACAACGACCACCTCGGCGACTCCGAGATCGACCTTCGCTACGACGGCGGCAAGAGTCAGCTCACGTTCGAGAAGGCAACCTTCCGCGACGGCGCCGCGCGGATGGCCATGACCGGCACCATCACCTTCCCCGATCGCGGGCCATCGCCGCAGTTCGATCTCGCCATCGACGCGCTTAACTACGACGTCGCTCGCGCGATGCAGGTCGTCAATCTCAAGCTCGCCGTCAAAGGCATCGGCACGGGCAAGCTCGTCGTCACCGGCACGCCCGACGAAGGCAAAGTCACCTTCGCGAATCTGCTCGTGCACCAGGTGAAAGGCGATCTGCGCCTCAACGGAACCGTGGCGTGGCTGCCCGGGAAAGGCAACACCTCGTTCGATCTCGATATCAACACGAAGTCGTTCCCGGTCGCCGACATCATCACCTTCCTCGACCTCGGCACGGTGCCGGTGAGCGGCGACATCAGCGGACATCTGCACATCAGCGGACCGAAGTCGAAGCTCGAAGGCGCCGGCGCGATCACGATCGCGAATGGCTCGATTTACGGCGAGCCGGTCACGAGCGCGAAAGCGGACATCACGTTTACGCAAGGCGCAATGAAGGCGACGAACGTCACCGTCGTCGCGCCGGCCGGAACGATCACCGGCGAAGCGCAGGTCGACTTCGGTACGAACCAGTTTTCGTACACCATCAAGTCATCGTCGATCGACCTCTCGAAGTTGAAACTTCTCTCATCGCTCGCCGGCCTCCTCGGCGGAAACATCACGCTCACCTCCACCGGCGCCGGAACGCTCGATCAACCGGAGCTCGTGCTCGAAGCGACGCTCAACCAGGCGACATTGAAGGGATTGAACCTTCCACCGGATGCACCGCCGCCGGCGATCTACATCGCCATTCGCAACGGGCAACTCATCGTGAAGGGTTCAGCTGCCGGCGTCCTGACGATCGACGGCAACGGCAGCGTCGCAACGGACGGCACACTCTCCGGACTCGTGCAGATCAAAGTGAGCGACATCGCCAAGGCGCTGGCCATGTCGCCGAAGACGGCGTCACTGCCCGCTGCCGGCAGCCTCACCGCCAACCTGCAGCTCGGCGGCAAGCTCACCTCGATCGAGACGCTGCGCATCGACGCCACCTTCCCCGAGTTCAACGTGCGCGTCTCCGAGCACGCCTTCGCCCCGGCGCGGCCGATGCACATCAGTCTGCGCGACGGCCGCATCGTCTTCGACGACTTCCAACTCGCTTTCGAAAACGCCGCGACGACCTTCACTGTCGGCGGCTACGCGGAGTTGACCGGCGCCAAGCGGCTCGCCATCGATCTGAAGGGAACGCTCGAAGCCGCACTGCTCCAACTTTTCGTCGCCGATCTGCACGCCGACGGTCACATCGCGATCGCCGGCGGTTTGACCGGCACGCTCGATGCGCCGCGCTTCACCGGCAGTGCCGAATTCCAGAACGCCTCGGTGCGCGCGCCCGGCTTCCCGCAGGTGATCGACAACATCACCGGCACGATCATCTTCCGCGGCGACCGCATCGACATCGACTCCGTTCACGCGCGGCTCGGCGGCGGTCAGATCGTTCTCGGCGGTTCGGTGGCCATGGACGGCATGACGCCGAAGAGCGTGCGCGTCACGCTGCAGGGCACCGAGGTGAACATCCGCTATTTCGAGGGATTGTCGATGGAGGGCAATTTCTCGCTGCTGCTCAGCGGCGATTGGGATCGCTCCATCCTCACCGGCGACGTCACCGTCAATCGCGCGCTTTACTTCCGCGACATCGACATCGGCTCCGCGCTGCTCAACGCCGTGCTTTCGCGGCGCGGCGTCACGCCGGTCGTCAGCGCATCGTGGCAGGACCACGTCGCGTTGCGCCTGCATCTCAACAGCGACAACACGCTGGCCGTGCGCAACAACATCGCCGACTTCACTGGCAGCGCCGACCTCGAAGTCAGCGGCACGCTCGGCAATCCGGTCATCCTTGGCCTGGTCACGCTCAACGAAGGCGGAAAGATCAAGTTCCAGGATGTCGACTACCGCATCGTGCGCGGTTCGATCAATTTCCAGAATCCGTTCCGCATCGATCCGTTCTTCGACATCGCGCTCGAAGCGCGCATTAGCGGCGGGATATCCGAGGTCGAGTCGGGACCGATCGATGTGACGGTGGCGCTGACCGGCACGCTCGATCGATTGACGCCGTCGATCACCAGCGATCCGCCCGCCAGCGACATCACGCTCTTCTCGCTCCTCGGCTTCGGTGCTCTGACGCGCAACACGAACACCAACACGCCGGTGAACGCGACCAACGCCGGCCGCTCGCTGCTGTTCCAGTCGCTGAGCCGCCTGCTCAACTCGAGCGCGCTTTCGTTCATCGACTCGTTCGCCATCTCCTCGGACACCGGCGATCTCGACAAGACCGGCGACCCCGGCACGAAGGTCTCGTTCGAGAAGCAGCTCTCGAACACCGTTCGCATCCTCGTCATCTACAACACGCGCGACTCCAAGAGCCGCGTGACGCTGGAGTGGCAGGTCACGCCTGACTGGGTGCTGCAGTTCACGCGCGACCAGCTCTCGAGCGAGTACGACGTGGAGGCGCGCTTCCGCCGCCGCTACGACGGACATTGGGCGTGGGGCACGCGCGGCCGCAATCCGATGGAGCTGGCAACCTTCAACGCATCGAACGCGGCGGTCCCTGTTCCGCCGCCGATCACGATCGCAACCACCACTGTGGCGCCACCTGCCGGCGCGATCGTCACCAGCGTCGGCTTCCGCGCCGATTCCGGTGTCGACACGTCGTCGTTCAACCAGCTCGTCGCCGTGAAGGTTGGCGAGCCGCTGTCGCTCCGCAACGTGCAGGCGTCGGTGAAGAGCCTTTTCGCAACGGGCAACTTCCGCGACATTCGCGTCGACTCGACGCCATCAGGAAACGGCGCCGCGGTCGTCTTCGCGCTCTACACGAACTTCCGCATTTCTTCGATCGACTTCGAAAACCTGAGCGGCGCCGATCGCGATCGCGCCCTGCGAACGCTCACCTTCCACGTTGCCGACATCCTTTCGCTCAATGCTGTCGACCACGGTGCCGTCGCGGTGCAGGAGATGCTTCGGCACTCCGGCTACCTCGACGCGACCGTCGATCCAGAGACGTCGTTCGTGCGTCCGCAGAGCCGCGCCGCCATCATCTTCCACGTCACGCGCGGACCACACGCCGTCGTCAGCACCGTCAGCATCGAAGGCAACACCGCGCCGTTCACGACAGCACAAATCATCGCGCAGATGAAGCATGGCCCGGGCAAGCCGTTCGACATCGACGAAGCGCGGCTCGACGAAACGCGCATTCGCCAGTGGCTGCTGCATCAGGAGTATCGCAAGGCCTCCGTCCGCTACATCAGCAACACGTACGACGCCGCCACGCACACGGTCGCGCTGCGATACGCCGTCACGACCGGGCCGCTCGTGAAAGTGGAAGTGACCGGCGTGTCGCGCCATTCGCTTCGCGGCATCCTTCCGTTCCGTAAAAACCAGCCATACAGCGAGGACGCGATCGACCGCGCCGCCGCTGCGATCGTCACCAACCTCCAGCAGCGCGGCTTCTACAACGCGACCGTCGATACCGAGGGGTCGCTGCAGGGCAACGTCTGGACGTCGACGTTCCACGTCAATCCCGGCACGCAGTTTCATCTCGAAGCGGTCACGTTCACCGGCAACGACAAGATCACCGACAAAACGCTGAAGGGCGTCGTCGCTACGTCGCCGGGCGGCGGGATCAAGGGACTGCTCGCCACGATTCTTCGCCGTCCGCAAGGCGTTACCCGCGAACAGATTGCCGCGGATCGCACCACGCTCGAGTCGTACTACCGCCTGCACGGATTCCTCACCGCCACCGTCGCCACGCCGGTGGTCAACGCGAACGCGGCCACGGGCGCCATGACCATCGACTTCCCGATCACCGAGGGGCCGGAGACGATGGTGGCGTCGGTCACGATTGAAGGCAACGAGCAGGTCGCGACGAAGGATCTGCCGAAGCCGGCGCTGAAAGTGGGCGACGCGCTGAACCCGACGCTCGAGCGCGACGACGTCATCGCGCTGCAGACGTACTACTCCGACCGCGGCAACGCCGAGGTTCAGGTGCACGTGCGCGAAGAGGTGAGTGTGGACAAAAAGACGGCGAACGTCGTCTACACGATCGCCGAGGGGCCGAAGATCGCGCTCGGCAACGTCATCGTGCGTGGCAACACCTACACGCAGACGAACGTCGTAGCGCGAACGGCGGCACTCGAAAAAGGGCAGCCGTTCAGCTACACGTCGATCCTCGAAGCGCAGCAGCGGTTGTATCGCCTCGGCATCTTCCAGCGCGTCGACATCCAGCCGGCGCAAGCCGAAACCGGCGTGGCCACGCGCGACGTCACCATTTCGATCGCCGAGGGGAAGGACCTTACGATCGCGGGAGCCCTCGGCGGGACGGCGCCGCTCACATCCAATACGGGAGTCAACCGCATCTCGCCGCTCGCCTCTGCATCGATCGCGCATCGCAATCTATTCGGCACCGGCCGTTACCTCGGCCTGGAGCTGATCTACGCGCGACAGAATCGGCAGGACGTCTTCCTCACGTATCGCGAGCCGTTCATCGGCAGGTTCGATCTGCCGATTCAAGTGACGGCATTTCAGAGCGACGACTTCCGCCCGCATACGCACATCGTGCAGCGCGGCGGATTCATCGAGGCGACGCGCGTCGCACGCTTTCAAACACGCTGGTCATTGCGCTACGAGTACCGCGTCGCCAAGTGCAAGTCCGGCGACCTCTGCGATCTCGCGCAAACGGTGCTGCTCCCCGGTCTCGACCGCAATGCCACGAACGTCGCGATCTCCAGCATCACGCCGACTTTTTTCTGGGACAAGCGCGACGACTCGATCAATCCGCATCGCGGCTTCTTCACGACCGCCTCGACCGAATACGCGTTCCCGCTCATCGCCGCGAACGCGCGATTCCTGAAGGAGTTCACGCAGACCTCGTGGTACCTGCCGGTCACCGAGCGGAGCACGTTCGCGGTGTCGGGCCGCGTGGGATTGATCCAGGACCTCGGCGCCGGAACGACAATCGATCCGGAGACCGGCCAGGTCATTCCGACGAGCGGCGTGCCGCTGTCCGAACGTTTCACCGCGGGCGGCGACACGTCCCACCGCGCCTATCCGCTCGACCTCCTCGGCACTGCCTGTCCGCCGCAGTCGATCGATGACGGCTGCCATCCGACGCTGATCGATATTCTCGATTCGGATGGCAAACACACCACCGCGCCGCTCGGCGGACGATCGCTCTTCATCTTCAACGCCGAGTACCGCTTCCCGATCGCCGGCCCGATCGGCGCCCAACTCTTCGTCGACGCCGGCAACACCTTCGCTACCGGCATCCGCTTCGGCGACCTCAAATACGGCGTCGGCACCGGCCTGCGCTACCTCTCGCCCGTTGGCCCGGTCCGCTTCGACTTCGGCTACAAACTCCACCGCCAGATCCTGCGTTACGACGAACAAGGGAAGGCGGTCTACGAGCGGCCGTTCGCGTACTTCATCACGCTGGGTTACGCGTTCTAGACGCGCCGACACCTCGGCGGCGTAGCTGCCATAAGAACCGTAGCCCACGCCTTCAGGCGTTGGAGATCGAGCGTCCGTCGTATCGTGAGCCCGCTTGAGCGGGCAAAAGAAAGCTTTCTTTCGCGCGTCAAGACGCGCTCACAAATCAACGCCGTCTTCTGACCCACGCTTGAAAGCGTGGGCTACGGTTCTTATGGCAGTTACGCCGACGAATTTCGGCGATGCGGCGGTCGCCACAAAATGGCGAACTAAATCCGCGCCTTGCGAACTTCGTCGATCACGCGCGCGACAACTTCATCCGCAGCGCCTAACTGCTTCGCGCGATCTTTGCGGAAGCTCCACTCGATCTGTCCGTTCGCGAGGCTTTTCGCGCCGATGCCGATGCGCAGTGGGAATCCGATCAGGTCGGCGTCCTTGAACTTCACGCCGGGACGTTCGTCGCGATCGTCGAGAATTGCATCGATGCCGGCGTCGCGCAGCTGGCGATAGATGTCATCGGCCGTCGCGCGCACGTTGTCTTCCTTGCCGATCTGCGTGACCACGACTTCGAACGGCGCGATCGGCATCGGCCAGATGATGCCGTCGTCGTCGTGGCTCTGCTCGACCGCAGCCGCGACCGTGCGGCCGATGCCGAGGCCGTAGCAGCCCATGATCATCGGCTCGCGCGCGCCTTTTTCGTCGAGGAACGTGCAGTTCATCGCCGCCGAGTACTTCGTGCCGAGTTTGAAGACGTGGCCGACTTCGATGCCGCGATGAATCTCGAGCGGAGTCGAACAACGTGGACAGGGATCGCCAGCGAACACCGTCGTGAAATCGCAGTACTCCGGCTCCGGAAAATCGCGGCCTGGATTCGCGCCGGTGTAGTGCGTGTCGGTCTTGTTCGCGCCGACGACCCAGTTCGCCAGTCCTTTGAGCGACACGTCCGCGAGCACGCGCGGCGCCTTCGTGCCGACCGGACCGCAATAGCCGATCGGTCCGCCGGTCGCCGACTCGAAACGCGCGTCCGGCATCATCTCCAGGAACTCCGCGCTGAGGTAATTCTTGATCTTGATCTCGTTGCCTTCGCGGTCTCCGCGGACGAGCACCATCACGCAGCCTTTGTCCGTATCGAAGACGAGCGTCTTCACGAGTTGCGAGGTCGGCTTGCCGAGGAACTTGCCGACGTCGTCGATCGACTGCGTGCCGGGAGTGTGAATCGGAGCAAGCTCCTCGATTTGCGCCGCAGCCGGTTCGCCAAAAAACTTCGACGTCGCCTTCTCCACATTCGCGCCGTAGCTGCAGTTCGGACACGACACCACCGCGTCCTCGCCCGACTGCGCGAGCACCATGAACTCGTGCGACGCCGAGCCGCCGATGTTGCCGGTATCGGCATCGACAGCGACGTGATCGAGCCCGCAACGGTTGAAGATCGCGCCGTACGCGACGCGCATCTTTTCGTAGACCTCGTCGAGCGATTCGCGATTGGCGTGAAACGAATACGCATCCTTCATCACGAACTCGCGCCCGCGCATGAGGCCGAAACGCGGACGCACTTCGTCGCGGAACTTCGTCTGGATCTGGTAGAGGTTGACCGGCAACGACCGGTACGAATTGATCGCGTCGCGCACCGTGTCCGTGATGACTTCTTCCGCCGTCGGCGCGTAGCAGAACTCACGGCCGTGGCGGTCTTTGACGCGCAGCAATTCCTTGCCGTACACCTGCCAGCGCTTCGACTCGATCCAGAGTTCGGACGGCTGGATGGTCGGCATCGTCAGCTCGATGGCGCCGGCGCGCCCCATCTCCTCGCGCACGATCGCTTCGAGTTTCTGCATAGAGCGCAGGCCGAGCGGCAGGTAGGTGTAGATGCCGGCCGCGACTTTGCGAATCATGGCGGCGCGCATCATCAGCTTCTGGCTGATGACGTCGGCGTCCGCGGGAACTTCCCGCAACGTGTTGATGAAGTATTGGCTCCAGCGCATGGGGCGGGGATTGTAGCGGAGTTATGTTTTACTTTCCGCCGATGCCGGAGATCCTCAAATTCGATCGCACGCCGGTGGCGCGCCTGATCTCCTGCGCGGCCTCATTCGCCTCGGCGGCACTCGTGTTCGACTACCTGTCGAAGGGTGAAAAAGAGATCGAGGCGTGGCCGATGATCGCGCTCATCGTTCTCTTTCTCGGCACCCTCGCGGCCGCGGTCGTGCAGTACGGCGATCACATCTACCTCAGCGACGACGGCGTGATGTACGAGAACTGGGTGCTGAAACAGTTGGGGCGGCGCGGCCGGTGGATGCGGTGGGAGGACGTGATCGAGGTCCGCGAGATCAAGCGCAAGGTGCTGATCCTTTTTTCGCGCGACGGCCGGCGCATGCTGGTCGACGCCATCCTTGGCTACCCGATTGCTAGAAACGAGATTCTCAGGCGCGCTCCGCAGGCCATTTTTTCGGGAACGCTCGCCTCTGAAGATTCGTGAAGAAACGCGTAGCCGTCCCACTCATCGGCGTTGCTGTCGTCATTCTGCTCGCGGCCGTTCTCGCCATCGTCATCGTGCGCCAGCGCGCGCCGCGGCACCGCGTCTTCCGCACCGCGCCGGCGGAAACGCGTCCGAAGCCGCCGTCCACGGAGTTGCGTCCGCCAACTGAATGGAGTGAGCAGTTTCGTGAATTGGAAGCGAACGGACGCTGGTCGGAGCTCGACGATCTGCTCGAGCGCATCGCGAAAATGCGGCCAAACGAATACGCGCAATGGTCGCTCGCGTACCTGCACGCGCGAGCGCTCATCGAGAACAACGAGCCGGCCGATGCCGCCGCAAAGCTGGCGCCGTACCTCGCAGCGGGCAATCCGTTCCGCGATCTCGCGCTCTATCACCAGGCCGAGATCGACGACGCGCGCGGCAATCACGCGGACGCCAGTCGCAATCGGCAGGTGCTGATCTTCGCCGCGCCGTCGTCGCTGTATCGCGATCAGGCGATCGATGATGAGAGTGATTACCTGTCCCGCGGTGCTCCAAAACCCCTCATCGATTTTGCGACGAAGCTCTTTCCGGCCGCGAGCACCTCGCGGCGCCGCGACCTGACCGCGCGCATCGTCGAATCAATACTCCGCGCTGGCGACGCGAACGACGCACTCGCGCGCGGCATCCCGCTGCTGCAAGGCGGCACGCTGGACGACGCGTCCGACCGCGCCAGCCGCGCGCTCGATCAGCCCGCGCTCGTCGCGCGCATGAACGGACCTCAACTGCTGCTGATGGGCGAGTCGATGCAGAACCATCGTCACTTCGACCGCGCCGTCGCACTTCTCTCCGCCGCATTGCGCGCGATGCCGCAGCGGCGCGAAGACCTTACCTTCGCGATCGGCCGCTCGTACTTCGGCAACGAGCAGTTCGTGCAGGCGCAGCAAACGTATCTGCGCGGCGCCGCGTCGACAGCTGTTCCGAAATGGAAGGCGACATTCCTCTGGCACGCGTCGCGCGCCGCGCAACTCCAGGACGACGACCACGCCGCCGAGGCGTTGATGACGCAGGTGCTGAACCTCCCGGGCCGCTTCGACGCAACCGGCCCGGCCGTCACGCAGCGAATCCGCACGCGCCTCAAGCAGCGCCGTTTCGCGGAAGCCGCGGCGGATCTGGCATTCGTCCGAAAGAACTGGCCGCGGGATCACACGCTCGTCGAAGCCTCCCTCGCCTACGCACTCGGCATGCTCGGCGCGGGCAACAACGGCGCCGCAGTGGTGACGCTGAATTCGATTCCGCGCAACCTCCTCGATAAATTCGAGCCGTACGAGATCGATTACTGGCGCGCTCGCGCACTCGAATCGTCGAATCCGCCCGCTGCGTTTGCGGCGTACCTCAGCGTCCTGCGCGCAACTCAACCGACGCACTTTGCCTACTTCGCGCGCCAGCGACTCGATGCGCCGTCGATGCAGCCGAAATTGCAGCGGGAGCTTGCAACGCGTGATGCCGAGGTCGCGCGGCTCGTCGCGGCAGGAAACTGGGTCGTCGCGAAGCAGGTCGCGACCGATCGCATCCTGCTCTCATCGAGTAATCACGTGGCTGAATTGAAACGGCTCGCCGGCATTTATCAGCACCTGCCGGAGTACGCGAACATTCTCAACCTGCAGCCCGAGGCCTTCCCGCAATTTCAGCTGGCGAATCCGGACCGCTCCTCACTACTGATGGCGATGGGCCTCTACGATGAAGCCGCCGACACGATCCCGCATCGCTATCCACTGCGTCCGCTGAAATCGGCGCTGACGCAATCGCTCGCGCTCAATCGCGGCAACGCATCGAAGGAATCGATCTTTGCCATCGAAGTGCTGATGAACTCCGTGCCGCGCGATTACGTCCCCGAACTGCTTCCGCTCACCGTTCGCCAGCTTCTCTATCCCCGCTATTTCTACGACTACATCAGCGAGGACGCGAAGAGTTTCGGCGCCGATCCGACGCTCGTCCTGGCCATCATGCGCGAGGAGTCGCGGTTCAACCCGCGCGCGAAATCCGAAGCCGCGGCCCGCGGCCTCTTGCAGTTCATCATCACCACTGCGCGCCAGATCGGCCGCGACGTCGGCCTCCTCGACGTCGACCCCGAAGACCTATACGACCCCCGCGTGATCATCCGCCTCGGCGCGAAGTACATCAGCACGCTGTCGAAGCAATTCGCCAACGACCACTACAACGTAGCCGCCTCCTACAACGCCGGCCCCAAACAAACCGCCCTCTGGTCCCGCCTCGCGCCGGCGACAGGCGACGACTACTTCCTCTCCGCCATCAACTTCGATGAAACCAAGCAGTACGTCCGCAAGGTAATGAACGGCTACAAACGGTATGGGGAGATTTACGGGAACGGAGTCCCGAGTGGTGGGATTCGGCCGGAGCCGTAGGGCGCGCGATTACTCTAAGAGAACGGTTTCACGCGGAGGGCGCGGAGAGGCGGAGGGAAGAGTCAGACGGCGATTTTCTCAACAAACGAATGAGGCCGCGGCACAGGTTCGTCATTCTCGCGGAGGTTTTCAATGTGCATTTCGATCGCTTCGCGAATGAGTTCCATCGCCTCGTCTCGCGATTCGCCGACTGCTACGCAACCCGGTAGGTCAGGCACATACGCGCCGAATGATGTTTCGCCTTGTTCGACGATGACCACGTATTCCATTGGTTCCACCTAGTCTTTTTTGAACCCGGCCTGCTTCCAAATGCTTCCGAGCGTTCCAGCCGGCACATCGAGGCTGGGCTTTCCAGCGACAGTGACGGTACCCGGCTTGATCGGATGGCGGAACTGACGATGGCTGCCGCGGGTACGAACGAGGCGCCATCCATCTGCTTCGAGTGTTGCGATGATCTCACGAACCTTCATCCATCACCCGATCACCCTCTCGTAAAACTCACGATACCGCGGCACGACGGCGTTCACGTTGAACTTGCCTTCGGCGAGGTCGCGGCCGTTGCGGCCGAGGCGGCGTTGGAGGTCGGGGGTGGAGAGGATTTCGATGGTGCGGGCGGCCATGCCTTCGACGTCGCCGACGGGGAGGAGGTAGCCGGTTTCGCCTTCGACGACGACCTCGGGCAGGCCGCCGGCGCGGCTGCCGATGACGGGAACTTCGGAAGCCATCGCTTCGAGCGCGGCCATACCGAAGGACTCGGCTTCGGACGGGAGGAGGAAAACGTCCGCGGCGCCGACGACTTCTTCGAGGTTGGGGACGTTGCCGAGGAAGAAGACCTGTTCGCGGAGGTGATGGTCGCGGCAGAAGGCCTCGGCGACGGAGCGGTCGGGGCCGTCGCCGATCATGACGAGGCGGCTGGGGATCGTGCGCGACACGCGTTCGAAGACGGCGAGGACATCCATGATCCGTTTCACCGGACGAAAGTTCGAAACATGGCAGAGCAGCTTTTCGCCGGATGATGCGAAGAGTCCCGACAGCGCGCCGGCATGCTTGCGGAAGCGCGCGGGATCGACAAAATTCGGGATGACTTCGATCTCTTTCATCCTCGCGAAATTCTTCGCGGTTTCGTCGCGCAGCCATTGCGACACCGCGGTCACACCGTTCGAGACTTCGATTCCGAAGCGCGTGATCGGGAGGTAGCTCGGATCGCGGCCGACGAGCGTGATGTCCGTTCCGTGCAGCGTGGTGATGAACGGCAGGTTGTTGCGCGCCGACACGATCTCGCGCGCGAGGTGCGCGCTGATCGCGTGCGGAATCGCGTAATGCACGTGCAGGATGTCGAGCTTCTCGTACTCCGCGACCTCGGCCATCTTCGTCGCCAGCGCCAGCGTGTACGGCGGATACGGATCGAAGAGTGGATACGGCGTGACAGTGACCTCGTGAAATCGCACCCGCTCGTGCAGCACGCTCAGGCGCGACGGCATCGCGTAGCTGATGAAGTGCACGTCATCGCCGCCGCGCGCCAGCGCGAGGCCAAGCTCGGTGGCCACGACACCGGAGCCGCCGAACGTCGGATAGCAGGTGATGCCGATTTTCACGGCTCTCTCCCGGCGTACGCGGCGATCACGTCGTCGACTTTCGGCGGCTGCTTGGTCATGAAGGCCTCGCCGTATTCGACGCCGATCAGCGCGCCGAAGTGGCGGCCGCGCGCTTCGATCATCTCCAGGAACTTCTTGTCGGCGATGAACGTCGGCGGCTCTTTCGACTTCGGATCGTGAAACTGCGACTTGAACGCGGCGATGGCGCGCTTCTTCGTCTTCCACGTTTTCGTCACGTCGACCACGAAGCTCGGCGTGACGAGATAGTTCTGCGGGTAGTAAATCGTGACCTGCGGCCGGTGCGGCGGCAGCCCGGTTTCCAGCGCGCGCAGACCGGCGTACCACGACGCCTCGGTGACGATGCGGCCGGTGCGGATGTGATCGGGGTGGCGGTCGTCGGGCCACATGGTGAAGACGACCTTCGGTTTGCACGTGCGCACGATCTCGATGATCTGCAGCTCCTCGTCGCGGCCGGTGCGGATATTGCCGTCGCCGAAATCGAGCTGCACGCGAAAGCGCGCGCCGAGGATGCGCATGGCGTTGAGCGCCTCGCGGCGGCGGATTTTCGGAGTGCCGCGTGTTCCCAACTCGCCGCGCGTCAGCTCGATGATGCCGACGCGCAAGCCGTCGGCGACCGACTTGGCGATCGTTCCGCCGCACGACAGTTCGATGTCATCCGGATGCGCGCCGAAGAAAATGATGTCGACCGGTTCCAACGCTTCGATCACAGGCTCACCACCTTACACACAGCGTCATCCTGCTCGGCTTCGTCGATCATGCGATTGATGAGATGAGGACCGTACTGCTGCCAGTAGCCAAACCAGCCGGTGACGCGATCCTGCGGCGCGCCGTCGGGCACGAGCGTGGCGACAAGTTCGCGGACGGCGGCGTAGCGTTCGCGATCTTTGCGCGCGAGTCCGCGGATGGCGCGCTCGGTCAGTTTGCCGAAGTGGTATTCGATGTGGCCGATCGATTTGTTGATGGCGCGGGCCAGCGCGTGCTCGGCGGGAAGCGCGATTTCGCCGATGCGCGTGATGTCCGCGGCCAGTGCGCGCTTTGCTTTTTCGGCGATGGCCTTGACCTCCGCTACACCCGCCGGTTCGCGCGTCGCCAGGACGGCGTCCGTACCGCCGAAGATTTCCTCGGCGTTGATGTCGTAGCGATCGACGGTACGCGCGAGCCGTTTCGGCGCGAGCAGTTCGTGCGCGCGCAACGCGACGCGCGGCATCGGCACGTTCAGCATTTCGTGTAGCGGTGCGATCTGCGCGTAGTACGCGACCTCGGATGGGCCGCCGACGAAAACGTCCGGACGCAGGACGAAATCCTGCAGCAACGGACGCGTGAGCGCGGAAGTTGACGTACGCTCCGGCGGCAATGTACGCGGCGATTCGATCAACTCGCGACGCCCGTTTTCGTGCAGCTCGAACAGCAGCGTGTGCGCCTCGCCCGGACGCGGCAAAACCTGCGGTGCGTATCCAGCCTTCGTCAGCCCGTCGGCGCGAGTATCGAGCGCGCTCTGAATGCGATCCCAGTTCGTGAGGATGTTGTCGAACAGCGGCGCTCCGGCTCGGCGCAGTTCGGGAAGGAGCGCGTCGACGAGGATGAACTGTCCGTCCACCGCCGACGTGATCAACTCTGCGAACGAATCGCGAAACGTGATCCCTTCGCGAAGCCACGACGGCCGCGGGATGTCGAGAAATTCGATCAGCGCCAGCGTCAACTCCTCGGGGACTGGAAGCGCACCGACCGCCATCTTCGAACTCGGATGTTTCGCGCGAAACGTCGTCAGATCGAGCTGCTGCTTTGGATCGCGCTTCGGCAACGACAGCGTGGCCACTTCGGCGAAGTCATGATCCTCAGTTGCCAGCCAGAAAAAGACTGTGGTCGGGATGCCGCGCGCTTCGTTGTCGCGCTTCAGCTTCAGCATCCCGGCGAGTTTGGCCAGCGTGTAAATCGGGCCGCCTGCGAATCCAACCTGCTGGCCGGCGATGACGGTGAACGTTTCGCCGCGCGACCAGCGGGTTACGTCGTCTTCGACATTGCGGCCCCAGCGGCGGTTGGATTCGATCAGCGCATTCGCGAGTTCGGTACTCGCCGCCGAGCCGGCGGCGGTCCAGCCGGCGAGCCGCCGGCGCTCCAAAAATCGCGTTGCGTTTTCGTTGCCCGCCATCCAATCGAGCGTGAAGCGATTGAAACCGGGATAGGCGGCGAGCGGAATGCGAAGACAGGCGGCCTCCGTCATCGCGCGCGGCTCCCGACGAGGATCAGGCGCGGCGAGGCGGCGTTGAACGGCGCGCCGTCGAAGTCGCCGAACGCTTCGCGGATCGAAAGGCCCGAGGAGGTGAACATCGTCGAGATCTCGGCGAGATCGTATCCGCGAACGCGCTCCAGGTAACGCTTTTGACCGATCGTGATCCGTTTGTTGAAAGAACGGTCACGCGGATCGAACCAGCGCTCGATCTCGACCGGTCCGCTCGGCGTCTCGATCGTCTCGCGCTCCACGAGTTTTTCCAGCTCGCGATCGACGTTGAGATAGTCGAATAGAAAAACGCCGCCCGGCCGCAGCACGCGCGCCATCTCGCGCACGACCTTCAGGTTTTCATCCTCGGTGGCGAAGTATCCGAAACTGGTAAAGAAGTTGACTAGTCCGTTGAAACTGCCGCTGCCGAATGGAAGCGCGCGCATGTCGGCGCGCGCGACTGGCAACGGTCCGTATTCGTCGATGCCGGTTCGCAGCAGCGTGAACGAGAGATCGCAGCCGACGGCGTCATATCCCTCGGCGTTCAACTCGGTGAGATGACGTCCGGTTCCGCACGCGAGATCGAGGATGACTCCATCGACGCCGCCGGCATGCTCGCGAAAAAACGCGACTTGCCGCCGCGCTTCTTCGTCGTCGCGATGCGCGTACAGTTCGAGATACTCCTCGCCGAACCATTCCTGGTACCAGGTCATCGCCGTCGCGGAGTCTACCTACTTCGAGATCACGCCGCGCAGGCCGCCGGAGATCAGCGCCGCGAGGTTTGTCAGGATGCGCGGCAGCGCCAGGCCGCCGGGGCTGGCCAGGTACGTCGGCTCCCATTGCGGATCGAATTTTTCCTTGTACTGGCGCAAGCCCTGGAAGTTGTAGAAGTTCTCGCCGAATCTGTAGGCCAATGCTCCGACGCGATTCCAGAGCGTACCGAGCGAGCGATTCTCGAGGCCTGACAGCGGCGCCATACCGAGGTTGAACCAGGCGTAGCCGCGCTGCTGACCCCAGAGGATGAGATTGACGAACATGTAGTCCATCACGCCGGATGGCGCGTCGGGGAGATGGCGCATCAGATCGACCGACAGCTCCTCGCCGGCGCCTTCCCAAAGATTCGCGAACGCGACGATGCGATCGTCCTTCTTCACGATCGCGACGGAGCAGCGGCTCACGTAGCGCTCGGCGAAGAATCCGAGGGAGAAGCCTTTCTCGCGCGTGCTCTTCTCGGCGAGCCAGGAGTCGGAGATGACGCGCAGTTCGTCGACGATTGGCGCGGCGTCGACGATTTCGAATGTGCACGATTCTGCCTCTACTCTGCGCAACATCTTGCGCATCCATTTCCGGTCGCCGCCGTCGAGCGAGAAGTCGTCCAGCTTCACGCGCGCTTCTTCGCCGATCTTCAGCAGCGTCAGTCCGAGGTCGAGGTAGTAGTGGAGATTCTGTCGCTGTACTTCATAGAAAACCGGCCAGCCCGCGTGCAGGTCGCACAACTCGCGGAAACGCCAGATCAGCTCCTGCTTCTCATCGTCGGCGCCGGCCGGATCGCCCATCGCAATCCAGCTGCGGCCTTCGACGCCGTACATGAGAAACGAACGTCCAGTAGGACTGAAGAGTAGCGGTTTGTCGCCGAGCAACGCGAGATTGGCCTGGCTGTTTTTTTCGTTCGCGATCACCGCAGCCGCGCGCTCGACTTCTTCAATCGCCGGCGGATCCGGCTCCTCGGCGGCCGGTCGAAGCAGGCGTTGAATCGAGAAGAGGAGCAGCAGTCCGACGACGCCGACCGAGGCGCGGAGGAAGCGGGGCGCATCAGCGCGGAAGGAGAAGTGCCACCAGAGATCGCGCGAATACTCGACGTGTTTGTAGCTGAAGAATCCGAGCCACGCCGATGAGATGAGGACGAGTAGGATCGCCGCGACCCATCCCGGACCGAAGCCTTCATTCAGCAGCGATGCCTTGCGGTAGAAGTGGCGACGCGACGCGACGAGCGCGAAGAGCATCACCGCGAGGATGATCGCTTCCTCGAAATCGCCGCCTTTGAAAATCTGAAAGAGGATGCCGGTGCCGAGCACGAGGACGGTGAGTTGATATGCGGCGTCGAGGCGGCGTTGCAGGCCGCGTGCGAGTACGAGCAACGCCGCGCCGGCAATCGATCCGAAGAAGTGGGACAGCTCGACGAGAGGCAGCGGTACGACGCGACGCAGAAATCCGATGCGGCCTGGCAGCGTCGGCGTCGCGCCGGAGAAGAGAAGAACGGCTCCGCCGATGAAAATCGTAAATGCCAGAAGCTGCGGCGCGATGCCCGGCGCCCACCGCCCGAAGATCCGCCACGCTTTGACGACGCCTTCGCGCTTCTCGACGATCTCGTGCGTCGCCAGCAGCAGGATCGCGACGAGCAGCGGCAGCAGGTAGTAGATGACGCGGAACGCGACCAGCGAGCCGAGGATCGCGGACGCGGAAAAGAACGGCGCGAGGAAGACGAGGATGATCGCCTCGAAGATGCCGATGCCGCCGGGTACGTTCGACGCGACGCCGGCAATCTGCGCGAGCAGGAAGATGCCGAGGAAGCGGGCGAAAGTCAGCGGCAGCGAGTCGGGCAGCAGGATGTAGAGCACCGAGGCGGCGATGATCCAGTCGAGGCACGACGTCGCCACCTGCGCCACGAAAAGTCCCGCCGATGGCAGCTCGAACTCCCACTGCCTGATGCGCACCGGCTCGCGGCGGATCGCGATCCAGAGCATGTAGCCGATGGCCGGCAGCAGCATGACGATGCCGAGCAACCGGATCGACGCGAACGGGATGTGGATCGACGGCGGGATGGCCGGTGGCGTCGTCAGAAAGAAAATCCCACCGAGCAGGACGAATCCGAGCCAGAAGCTGACGGTGCAGAAGACGATGACCTTCGCGATCTCGACGGCCGTCAATCGCCACGCGTTGTAAAGCCGGTAACGCAACGAGCTGCCGACCAATCCCGACATGCCGGCGTTGTTGTTGAACGCGTAGCCGATGAACGACGCCAGCGCGATCTTGAAGTACGGCAGCGGATGGCGGATGTAGCGAAAGGCCAGCGTGTCGTAGCCGGTCATCACCAGGTAGCCGAGCAGCGTGAGCGCGGCCGCGAGGAGGATCTGATCGATCGGCAACGCGTCGAGATAGCGGATGACGTCGCGATACCGGTACTGCGCCAGCGTGTCGTGCAACACCCGCAACGCCACCGCGAACAGCGCCAGAATCAGCAGCGGCTTGAGGAACGGGGCGATCCGTTTGAGGCGATCCATCGTTGTGCTTCCTCAAACTCTATCCTGCGAAGCGCGAAGCGCGCCGTCAGGATCTCCGGTGATAGCGCGCGGGTGTGGCGGAAGCCGCAGACCCTCGCACCGCCACCGGAGATCCTGCGCGCTACGCCGCAGGATTGAGAAATAGCGGTAACCCATGCGCCGCTGCCTGCTTCGCCGTCAGCAGCAGTTGCACAAATGTCTGGATATCGAGATCAGAAGAGAACAGGTCGTCGTCTTCCAGGTACTTCGCCGCAAGCTGCATCAGCTCGACGTCATCCGTCGGCAGAGACGCGTGCGATGCGAAGAGCCGCAGCTCGTCGAGCAACACATCGAGACTCCCAACCTCCAACGGATCGGCGACGGTCGGAATCGCGATGTGTTCGACGCGTTCGAAGCGCAACGGCAAGTACACGGATTGATACGCATCCAACCCGCCGAGGTGCGGAGCGGAAATCAGACGCATCGCGCGAGCCTGTAATTGCGACCATCCCGCCGCTTCGACCGGATCCGACTGATACGCCTCGGCGTCGACAATCCGCAGCGATGGAAAGCGAGTGCGCAACCCGGCATCGATCGCCGCTGCCAGATCGGGAGCAAAGACATCGGCAGCATTGCCGGCGACGAAGACGAGCGCCACGCGCGGAATCTTAATGCGTTACGACGGCCGATCCAGCCGCGCCTCGGCGATGGTTGGCTCGAACAGCTCGATCGGGTTGCCTGAGGGATCGTCGACGATGATCTGTTTGCCGCCCACTCCCTTGACGATGTCATTGCGAAAGTGGACTCCCGCGTTGCGCAGCCGCTCGACGGTTTCTGAAAGATCGCTGACCTCCACGGAGAATCGATTCCATCCGCCAGGTTTCTGATTGGTCCCGTCGGGCATCGGCTGGCCGCCACCCGCCGCCGGGTTCGGCGCACTGAGCACGAGACGAAGGTCGCCGCGCGTCAGCATGGCGAAGGTGGGGCCGGGATGCATCACTTCCTCGAAGCCGAGGTGTTTGCAGTAGAACGCAATCGCGGCGTCGACGTCGTTGACGATGTACCGCACCTGAACCGTAGCCATGCTTCAGAAGCGTGCACAGGATGGACCAGTGCACGGACGTGGCGGCCATCGTGCACAATCGCCGCCGGAATGCCGAGCGAATCGACGTATGACTGCATCATCATCGGCGGAGGTCCGGCCGGACTGACCTGCGCGATTTTCCTGGCTCGCTATCGCCGGCCGGTGCTGCTCATTGACAGCGGCAAGCCGCGCAACTACGCGTCGCGCGCTATCCACGGATTTCTCGGGCAGCACAACATCGCGCCGGGCGAGCTGCTCGCGCGCGGACGCAGCGAGGCCGAGGCAGCGGGGGCGGAGATTTGCCATTGCACTGCGGATCGCGTCGAGCGCGTCGGCGATATTTTCGAAGTGACGACAAGCGCTGGTGTCATGCGCGCGCGTCGTGTCGTGCTTGCGTACGGTGTTCGCGACACGCTGCCGGACATCCCCGACATCGAGTCGTACTACGGCGGCAGCGTCTTTCACTGTGCCGACTGCGACGGCTATGAAGTTCGCGAGAAACGCGTCGGCGTGATCGGTTGGGGCAAGAAGGCGGTCGGTCTCGCGCTCAAACTGTTGCAGTGGACCGATCAACTGACGATTTTCACCGACGGTCATCCGCGCGAGTGGACCGATGAGCATCACAGCAAGCTCCTGGCTCTCGGCATCGGCGTGAAGGACGAGAAGGTAATCTCACTCGTCGGCGAGAACGCGATGGTCCGCGCCGCCGTTCTTTCAACCGGCGAACAAGTCTCCGTCGACGCCCTCTTCTTCACCATCGGCGTCGAACGCTCCTGCATCCTCGCCGAGGACCTCGGCTGCGAAGTCGACGACAAGCGTCCCAACATCATCGTCGACGAGCACAAGAAAACCTCCGTCGAAGGCATCTACGCAGTCGGCGACCTCGTCCCCGGCTCGCAACTCGCCATCACTTCGGCCGCGGATGGCGCAATCGCCGCGATCGCGATCAACAAGTCGCTATTACCGCCGTCGCGTTTGGTGTGAGACCGCAAGAAGGCTTTTCACGCAGAGACGCGGGGACGCGGAGAAAAACAAGACTCACCTCCGCGCCTCCGCGTGAAACCGTTCCCCCTCACGTGCTCGCGACCTCCGACAACTTCGTATCCTCCGCCACGTCCGTCGGGCTTTCGAAGAAGAGCTTGTAGCCGTCGGGATCGGTGACTTGCGTGACCCAAAGTCCGTTGCCGACTTCGGGTTCGGAGGCGCCGAGAGATTGGTATTGGCGGTAGAGCGCGATCGCGTCGTCGCACATGAAGGTGAGGTTGATGCCTCCGGGACCCGGCCGGTTTGTGAACTCTTGCAGCATCAGCGACGCTCCGCCGAGCGTCAGCCAGCACCAGCGGAGTTTGCCGTCCGGTTCCCACTTGTGGCGGAAGGCGAAGCCGAGGCCGTCGATGTAGAAGCGAATCGACTGCTCCATCGAGGAAACGCTCAGGAACGGGACGACTTCTTTGACGTTCATTGCGTCAAATAGCAGCGCGAAACTTGCAAGGTGTCAAGAGGGGGAAAATGGGCAGAAAATGTGCCCAACAGCCTGCGGAGGACATGTCCCATGAAGCTCCTGTGCGTTTTGCTTGTAGCCGTTTCGGCGAACGCAGCCACGTCTCTCGATGTACAAATGCCACACACCTCGACGACGGGTATTGCATTCAACGTCACGGTGACAGCCCGCCAGAGCGGGGTCACCGACACCGGCTATAACGGCACCGTTCACTTCACAAGTGATGACCCGAAGGCCGACCTGCCGCCGGACTACACGTTCGTTCCTGCCGACGCGGGGACGCATACGTTTTCAGCCACGATGAACAGTGCCGGGCCGAGCATTGGCACGGCCAATCACGCACTTACCGCCACCGACACTGCCAATAGCACCGTGCGCGGCGTCAACGGCACTACCGTGCACTGGAACGACAATGTCGTGCGGACGTTCTCGATTACGGCGCCTGCCGAAGTCGACCGCACGGTTCCGTTCCAGGTCGAAGTGCGCGCGCTGAACGCGTCGCTCATGGTGATGCCGTCGTACACCGGCACGATCACATTCGTGCCCTATGTGCAGGAGACCGTTCCACCGGATTACACCTTCACCCCTGCCGATGCCGGACGACACACGTTTTCGATCACGGCTAACCGCGGCTACCAAAGCCGGTTTAACGTACAGGACGTCAGCGACAACGACATCTTCGGCGGCCTTTATGAGCCGGTCAGTGTCCAGTGTCCGGAGTTGACGGCCATGGCCTCGAACAACGGCCCGGTGTGTCCCCACTCGACGGCGATGCTCTTTGGCAGCGCGAATCTTTCCGTGATTTCGTACTCGTGGGTTTTCAGGACCATCTCGGGACACATGACCGAGGTGTCGACCGCTCAAAATACCGTCGGCAGCCCTGGGACGTACTTTCTCACCGTCGGTCAGTCCAACGGTTGCTATGCCTCGGCACAGACGACCATCGCCGTGCATGATCCCAACCCTGCACAGGTAACGCTGTCGGCCAACGCGCTCTGCGGCCCGGGCAACCTGCGGGCGACCATCACGAACGCGTCGGAATACTCGAATCTGAACTGGACCGCCGCCGGCGGCACGATCGTCAGCGGACAGGGAACACCGTCGGTCGAAATCGCGCCTGTTTCGGGTTCGACGATGATCTCGTTGAGCCTCGGCGCAACCGAGACGTCGAGCGGCTGTGATGCAAGCCGCGCCGTCGCCGCGGTGCCGGTCGGCAGCCCTGTGACGCCCACCATTTCCACGGTGACGGAGACGTGCGCACAGGTTACCCAGAGCGCTTCGGTCGCGGACGCAGGCAGCGGAGCGACCTATGCCTGGACGATTTCCAACGGCTCGATCACCAGCGGAGCGGGAACGCGCACGATTCAATACGTGCCAAATGGAAGCGGCGACGTCACCCTCAGCGCGACCGTCATGAACGGAGGTTGCAGCGGTACCGGAAGCAAGGTTATTTCCTTCAAGGAGACGCCGGAGATCACCCAGCAGCCGCATGGCACGACGGTCCATTCCGGCGAAACGGCGACGCTTACCGTCGCGGCATCAGGCGGAAATCTCCGCTATCGATGGTACGAAGGAAGTACCGGCGACCGGACAAAGTTCGTCGGCTTCTATCCTGCGTTCACGACAAAGACGCTCTCGGCTACGACCAGCTACTGGGTTGAAGTCGAGAACGACTGCGGCAGCGTCCAGTCGCTCACGGCCGTCGTCTCCGTATCGAATACTGTCGGAAAACGGCGCGCGGTCATGCACTGAGCGGACATCAGTCTCGATCGTTAGAAGATCCACGACTGCGCAGCGCGGGCGCCGAGGAGCAGGTGATCGATCGTCCACTCGCCGCCGTTCGTAGCGAAGGTCAGCAGGCAGATGAGGAAGAACACGAGGTCGTAGTGCCAGCCTTGCGAGCGTTTGCCCCAGAAGCCGGTGTGCCAGACCAGCGCTTTGCGGTGTATCGCGCCGAGCATGACGATCATCAAGCCGAGGCACGAGAGGCGCGTGAGCAGGCCGCCGGCGACGCCGAGTCCGGCCAGCAGTTCGACGATGCCGACGAGGAGCACGAGCGGCTTCGGAAGGCCGAGGTCTTTGGAGCTTCCTTCCGGATCGCGTGCGTGCGCGAAGCCGCTCCAGACGAAGACGAGACCTGTGAGAGCGCGCAGTCCGAGGAGGGCGATCTGCTCGAGGTTGTACATGGTCGATAAATCTACGTCACTGTCTTTTGAAATGCTCGCGCGCTTGCGGCGATGAGCAGTGCGGAGATCACAAGCAGCGCTGCTACCGGTTCCCACAAATCGAAAAATGTTGCGCCGCGAATCACGATGCCTCGGGCGATCTTGATGAAGTGCGTGGCCGGCAGCACGTACGAAACGACGCGCAGCGGGAGAGGCAGCGATGCGATCGGGAAGATGTAGCCGGACAGCAGCACCGAGGGAAGCATGATCCCCATCGCGCGTTGCATCGCTTCCATCTGTGAATTCGCGCGTGACGACACGAGTAGCCCGACCGACAGCAGCGCGAGGAGATAGACGGGCGACAGCAGGAGCAGCAGCGTCAGGCTGCCATGGATCGGCACGCTGAAGAGGAAGCGCATCAGGAAAAGGATCAGGAGCAGTTGCAGGTAGGCGAGGCCGAGGTACGGGAGGAGTTTGCCGGTAACGACGGCGAGCGGGGAGACCGGCGTGACCATGAGTTGTTCGAGCGTTCCGCGCTCGCGTTCTTTGACGATGGCGAAGGCGGAGAGGATCGTGCCGGAGAACGTGAGCAGGATCGAGATGAGGCCAGGGATGAGCAGGTTCGCGCTGCGCATGTCGGGGTTGAACATCATCACCGGATGCGCTTCGACGAGCGGTTGCGCGGTCTTTTCCATCAGCGCGTTGATGGAGTTCGAGAGCACGACGCCGTTGGCCGCAGACAGCGCCTGCGTGGCCACGCTGGAGTCGGAGCCGTCGATCATGATCAGCACGTCGGCTGTCCGCTTGGATGCGATGTTGCGCGCGTAGTCGGGCGGAATCTCGACGGCGACCTGCGCGTGACCGGCCACGATCTGATGCTGCAACTCGGCGCGCGAGTTAACCAGCGTCTTCACGCTCAGGTACGACGTGTTGCCGAACTGCTCGATGAGCCGGCGGCTCTCCTGCGTGCGGCTTTGATCGAAGATGGCGGTGGGGATGTTCTTCGCGTTCATGTCGATGACGCCGAACAGGATCAGTTCGAACACCGGCACGGCGATGGCGAAGAACAGAGTGCCGCGGTCGCGCAGCATCTGCGTCAGCTCTTTGCGCAGCATGGCCACAAAGCCGTTCAACGCGCCGCCTCGATTTCCTTGCCGCGTGTCTCGGTGAGGCGCACGAAGACGTCTTCGAGCGACGCATCGATCGGATTGACCTGCACGTCGCCGAGGCGGAAGGCTTCGAGATCGCTCTTGACCTTCTCATTGGAAATGTTCGCGTCGATCAGAAGGTGGAGCGCGATTCCGAAGATCGTTGCGGCGCGGACGTATGGCAACGACTTCGCGCTGGTCATGAGTTTCGCGACGCCTTCGCTCGACACTGCCTCGATGCGCTTCATCCCTTCCGGCGTGACCTCGGGTAACTGCTTGAGCGCATCGGGACGGCCGACGACGATCAGGCGCGCCATGTAGAGGTACGCGACGGAGGCGCAGCGCTCCGCTTCGTCCATGTAGTGCGTGGTCACGAACATCGTCACGCCGCTGCCGGCGAGCTCGAAGAGCAGGTCCCACAGTTCGCGGCGCGCGACTGGATCGATGCCGGCGGTCGGCTCGTCGAGGAAGATGACGCGCGGCTGGTGCATCAGTGCGGCGGCGAGCGCGAGGCGCTGCTTCCAGCCGCCGGAGAGCGCGCCGGCGAGTCGATCGCGATACGGGCCGATGTGCGTGAGATTGATTGCCCAGTCGATGCGCTCGTGGCGCTCGGCGCCTTTCAACCGGTAGATGGAGCTGAAGAAGTCGAGATTCTCCTGCACGGTGAGATCGCGATAGAGCGAGAAGGCTTGCGAGACGTATCCGATGTGCTGGCGGACCAGTTCTCCCTCTTTTTCAACGTCGTAGCCATCGACGGTCGCATGTCCCTCGGTCGGAACGAGCAGGCCGCAGAGGATGCGGATCAGCGTCGATTTGCCGGAGCCGTTTGGGCCGAGGAGGCCGAAGATTTCGCCGCGTGGAACTTGCAGCGTGATTTTGTCGAGCGCGCGAAACGTTCCGAAGTTCTTCGAGACGCCCTGGACGTCGATGCCGAGGTCGTCGCTCAATCGGCGCGGCCTTTTACGCCGAGGTCGACGGAGGCGGCCATGCCGGCTTTGAGTTTCGGGTTCGGATCGACGAGCACCTTGACGCCGAAGACCTGCTCGGCGCGTTGCGCGCGCGTCTGCACGTTGCGCGGCGTGTACTCGCCCTGGCTGCTGACGGAGGCGATGTGTCCGGCGAATGTTTCGTTCGGATAGGTGTCGATGTGGACGCGTACCGGCTGCCCGACGGCGATCAGTCCCGACTCCGTTTCGGGGATGTAGACGCGAACCCAGAGCTGGCTCGATTCGAGGATCTCGGCGACGGTCTGATTCGGTGCGACGATGTCGCCGGCGCGCAATCCGAACGATTGAACGATTCCGTTGACGGTCGAGACGACGTTGGTTTCCTCGCGTTGCTTCATCAGCGTTTCGAGTTTTCGCTGCTGCGCTTCCACCTCCGCGTGTGCGGCGTCGATGTCTTCTTTGCGCGTTCCTTTCTGCAGGATGCGGAGATCCTCCGCCGAGGCCCTGGCCTTCGTCGCGGCCTCCTCGGCCAGCTCTTTGGCGACGATGCCGTAGCGATAGAGGTGCTCCTGCCGGCGACGCTCGACTTCATCGTTGATGGAGATCGCCATGGCTTTCGAAATTTCCTCGGGGCGAGGACCGGCGATCGCTTTCGTGAGCGCGGCTTGCGTGGCGGCAATGGCGGCGCGCTGTTCGCTGAGCTGGCGGTCGATGGTTTCGGTCTCGAGCGTAACCAGCAGTTGGCCAGTGGTGACGTGCACCCCTTCGTCGACGAGCGTTTTCGTGACGCGGCCGCCGACTAGCGATCCGACGTTGACCGTGCGCGCTTCGAGCGTTCCGCTGAGGACGACTTCCTGCGGTTTTTGCGAATAGCGGTAGTAGAGGAATGCGCCGACGGCGGCGAGGATGAGGACGATCGCGACGACGACGATCTTTTTGCCTGCGGTCACGCGAGGATCATACGGGAACGGTTCACGCGGAGTACGCGGAGAGGCGGAGAAAAGCAGGGCCAACTCCGCGGCTCCGCGTCTCCGCGTGAAAAAGGGCCGCCGGTCGAAATCGGCGGCCCCACATGAAACGCGAGGAAGACTAGAACGTTACTTTGGCCGCGAACTGCAGGATGCGGGGGCCGGACGAGAGGGTGGCCGATCCGAACGGGTTGGTCGCGTCCTGGACCGTGAGCTTCGTCGGAACGCCGGCGGTGTTCGTTACGGCCTCGTACGTGGTGCGGACGCCGTTCACGTTGTAGTTGTTGAACAGGTTGAAGGCCTCGGCGATGAGCTGCACGCGTGCGCCGGAGAAGAGGCCGATCTCTTTCGTGATGCGCGGGTCGATCGAGATCTGGTTCGGCAGGCGGAACGAGTTGCGCGCGAAACCGGGAGCGCGATCGTTGCGCGCGTTGCCGTCGTTGTTGAGGTCCGTGCTGGCGAGGGCGGAGTACGGCTGGCCGGTTTGCCAGCTCGCGATACCGCTGATCGTCCAGCCGCCGAAGATGGCGCGGCTCGCTCCGCTCATGTGTTCCGAATACGAGTCGAGGCTCCAGACGCCGCTGAGGACGAGGCGGTTCGGGACGTCGTTGTCGCCCGGGCCCCAATCGCCGTGAAGGTTGAGCGGATCCTGCGCGAACTTCGGATCGTCAGTGCCCGGAACGACGGCGGTGGCGTCCGGCTTGTCGTCGCGCACCTTCGAATGCGTGTAGGCGAGTCGCATCTGCCAGTTGTTGGAGAAGCGCTTCTGGAGGTCGACTGTGATGCCGTTGTACTCCGAGTGCGCGCTCGACTGGAACTCCAGGATGCGTGCGAAGTTCGCGAACCGACGGCCGCTGTAGCGCACGAAGGTGGGGTTGCCGAGCACTGCACCGGTGGCGGCGCTGACGACCGGCACGGACACCAGCACCGGATCGGAAACGTTGATGTCGATCGTGCGCGGCAGGTTGGAACCCTTTACGAACTGGTAGGTCACCGAGACGGCGATGTCGCTCGTCAGGCCACGCTCGACGCCGAGGCTGGCCTGCTGCACCTTCGGATTCTGGAAGTTGGGATCGAAGGCGAAGATGGTCGGCTTCGGCAGAACGACGCCGGTCGGGATCGACGAGTAGATGTTCGGGTACGTCGGAATCAGCGCGCCGGTAAAGCTGAGCGTCTGCACGTTGATGCCGTTGTTCGAGTGCGCGGTGCCGATCATGATCGCCGGCGTGCGGCCGTAGAAAATGCCGTAGCCGCCGCGGACGACGGTGCGGCTGGCGGTGTTCGGCGTCCACGCGAAGCCAAGTCTCGGCGCGATGTTGTTGTGATCCTCGGGGACGACCGAGGTATCGATGCCGGCTGCGGCAAGCTGCGCATCGGGGTTGCGCACCGAGGGCTGCGCGATTTTCTGGAAGTCATAACGCAAACCGGCGTTGATCGTCAGCTGCGGATTCACCTGCCACTCGTCGTGAACGAACGCGGCGTACTCGGTCATGTCGGGATGCGTGATCGGACCGGTCGTGCCCGGCCCGGCGAAGGCCTGCAGGAAGCTGGCCGCTTTGCCGTTCTGGAAATCAGCCACGCTGGCGAAGCTGTACGAGCCGAAGAAATTGCCAGGGAAGTAGTTGAGGATCTTGTCCCGGTTGACGTCGAATCCGACTTTGACGGCGTGACGTCCGATGACGTCGGTGAGCGTGTCGGCGATCTGGTTGCGTTTAATGGTTGTCTCGCGCGGGCTGAACGTGTTGCGGCCGATGTTGATGACGCGGATCGAGTTCTGGTTGATCTGCGCTTCCGGATCGGCGCTGTTCGCTTTGCCCGGCTCGCTGTCTTTCGCGTCCTGCGCGCGCACTTCGTTGAAGAGTGAGTTGCTGATGACCGTCGAATTCGAGAGCGACAAGGTGTCGGTTTGTACGAGCGAGTCGCCCGTGTGCTGCAGCGCGTTCGAGGAATTGCCGTTCTCGAAATTGCCGCCGGTGAACTTCTGGCGGTTGTAGCGCAGCGAAAGGTGATCGTTCGTGAGCAGCTCGTGGTCGGTCTTGAGAAGAAAGACGTCCTGGTTCTGCGTCTTCTGGTACGTGTCGGAAAGCGCGAGCACCTTCTGATAACCGGCCTGGGACGCGGCATCGGTCGGGACCTGCGAGGCCGCGACGCCGAGGAGGATCGGGTTATCGATCGAGTTGCGCTGGGCGTCGTAGTTGGTGAAGAAGAAGTGCTTATCGGCCACGATCGGTCCGCCGAGGCTGAAGCCGTACTGGTTGAAGTGGTACGGACCCTTCACGCGGGCCGGCCTCTGGATCGTGTTGATGTAGTCATTCGCGTTGTAGCGGCGATCACGGAGAAAGTCGAAGGCGGTGCCGTGGAACTCGTTCGTGCCCGACTTGGTGACGACGTTGATGACTGCGCCGCCGGCGCGGCCGTACTCGGCCGAGTAGGAGTTCGTGTTGACCTGGAACTCCTTCACGGCGTCCTGCGAGAACTGGTACGGCGCGCGGCCGGAACCGGTGCGGCCGAGCGACTGTCCGAAGAAGGTGTTGTCGTTGTTCGCGCCGTCGATGACCAGCGAGTTGAGCGTGCCGCGCTGGCCGGCGAAGCTGATGTCGCCGGCACGGACGTCGCGCACGACGCCGGGCGTGGTCAGGGCGAAGTCGATGAAGCTCCGTCCGTTCGTCGGCAGGTTCTGAATCGCTCGCTCGCCGACCACCGAGGTGACGGCGGAACGGCTGGTATCGACCAGCGGCGCCGCGGCGGTGACCGTGACGCTTTCGGCGACGCCCTGTTTCAGCTTGAAGTTCACCGTCGACTGCGTGCCGACGTTGACGACGATGTGCGGGTACTTGAACGGTTGAAATCCCGACAGCTCGCTCGACAGCGAGTAGTTGCCCGGCGGCAGCAGCGGGACATCGTAGTGTCCGAAGGCGTTTGAGACGCTCGTTCGGGTCAGACTCGTGGCAGTGTTCACGGCGGTGATCGTGACACCCGGCAGAACGCCGCCGGCGTCGTCGGTCACGGTGCCAACGATGGAACCGTTACTGCTCTGCGCAAACGCGGAAAACGGGACGATGGCGGCGAGCAGGGCTATCGCAAACAGGAAGCGAATATGCTTCGACTGGCTCATGGGCACTCCTTGCATGAGGTTGAATTGGACTGCATCTAAGGACGATTGGGCGCGAGGATAGCAGAGGTTTCCGACGATGGCGATTGCATCCGTAAATCCGGCGACTGGAGAGACGATCAAGACGTTTGAGGCGCTCAACGATGCCGCAATCGATGCGGCGTTAGCGCGCTCGGTGAGTGCTCTACGTGTAAATCGTGCCCGCGGTTTTGACGAACGCGCATCGCGAATGACTCGCGCCGCGGAGATCCTCGAAGAACGTCAGAAGGAGCTGGGACGGCTCATCACGATGGAGATGGGAAAGCCCATCAAAGCTGCCGTCGCCGAGGTCGTGAAGTGCGCGACCAACTGCCGGTATTACGCCGAACATGCGCAGTCGTACCTCGCGGACGAGCACGTGAAGACGGACGCGAAGGAGACGTTCATTCGCTACGAGCCGATGGGAACGATCCTGGCGGTGATGCCGTGGAACTTCCCGTTCTGGCAGGTCTTCCGCTTCGCCGCGCCGGCGCTGATGGCGGGCAACGTGGCCGTGCTGAAACACGCGTCGAACGTGCCGCAGTGCGCGCTGGCGATTGAGGAAGTCTTCCGCGATGCCGGCTTCACCGACTTCGAATTTCAGACGCTGCTGATTACCTCGGAACAGGTCGAGCGCGTGATCACCGACGAGCGGATCAAGGCGGTGACATTGACCGGCAGCGAGCCGGCCGGCGCGAGCGTGGCCTCGATCGCGGCGAGGCACATCAAGAAGGCGGTGCTGGAGCTCGGCGGCAGCGATCCGTTCATCGTGATGCCGTCCGCGAATCTCGACGACGCCGTTGCGACGGCGGTGAAAGCGCGGATCGTGAATAACGGCCAGTCGTGTATCGCCGCGAAGCGCTTCATCGTGCACGAGTCGATCGCGGACGAATTCGAGAAACGATTCGTAGCGGCGATGGAGGCGTTGAAGGTCGGCGATCCGCTCGATGAGTCGAACGACGTCGGTCCGCTGGCGACGCCGCAGATCGCCGACGACATCGAAAAGCAGGTTCGCGATTCCGTCGCCGCCGGCGCGCAGTTGCTGACCGGCGGAAAACGCACCGGCAACTACTACGCACCGACGGTTCTCGCGCGCATCCCGCCGAATGCTCCCGCCGCGCGCGAAGAGACGTTCGGCCCGGTCGCGTCGATCTTCCGTGCCACTGACGTTCATGATGCGATTGCGATCGCCAACGACTCCCCCTTCGGCCTCGGCGCGTCCGTCTGGACGAACGACCGCGCCGAAATGGACCGCTTCATCGACGGCATCGACACCGGCCAGGTCTTCATCAACGCTATGGTCGCCTCCGACCCGCGCGTCCCCTTCGGCGGCACCAAACATTCCGGCTTCGGCCGCGAGCTCGGCGTCTACGGCATCCGCGAATTCGTCAACGTGAAGACTGTGTGGATCGGGGTGCCGTCAGGAACGTAGAAGCGTGCGGTTGATCATCGGCAGGATGGCGATTTTCAGATTGAGTCCGAGGACGCCGAAGAGATCGGCCACGTCGCGCGAGATCGGCACCTTCGAGAAGAGGATCAACGCGAACATATCCCCGGTGCTGATCAGGCCTCCGAGTCCGATGACCGAGGCGATGCCGTACGGCCGGACGAACTCGTCCTGCGCCACGATGTGCGGACTGCCGAGCGCCTCCGGAACGTAGAAGACGTTCTGCTTGCGGCCTTCCGTGTCGAGAATGAGACCCGCTTCAGGGCGGACCACTCTCGCTACCGAGAGGCCGAGCTGTTTGATGAGCTGCGCGATCATCGGCGCCTGTTCGACCATGTCGATGCTCGTCAACGGAATGGCGCGATGTCCGCGCGACTGCTCGGATGAACGCCACGCCGGCTCGTCACCGGTCGTTGCGAGCAATGTCAGGCAGCGGACGTCGTCGTCGAGCGCGGCGGAGCCGGCCGTTTTCAACGCGAACTCCTGCTGCCCGGCATCGAGAGCACCGAAACGTTCGGTCTTGAAAAAACGAACCAGCGCGCAGGCAGGCGCGCCGCGCGCGTCGACCAGCTCGTTGTAGAAGAAATCGACTGCGCGCTGCGCTGCGGCTGCGGTGCTTCCGGGGTCGTCGTCGAAGAGCCCGCGCAGCCGGCTGCGGCAGCTCATCATGTCCGTCACGCCGAAGCGGGCAAGGTCGTACGGCATCAGCCGGTCATTCCGAGAGGCTCGTCACCATTGCGGCGAGTTGCTCGATGTCGAACGGCTTCTGAATAATCGCGCGGACGATCGTCAGATCAAACTCAGGAGTCTGCCGCGGTCCGACGGCGGTGCACACGATGACCGGCACCTTGCTCTTCACCGATGAGAGATGGGCGAGCACGGCGGTGCCGTCGACCACCGGCATCATGATGTCGAGAATGATGCAGCAGAGGTCATCGCGCGTCTTGATGATGTCGATCGCTTTGGCGCCGTCCGACGCCACAACCGCGGCGAGGCCGGCGCGGACCATGACCGCCGTGAGGAGGCCACGGGTGGGCGCGTCGTCATCGATGATCAGGACGGTCTTTGCCATAGAAGGAGCGTCACGATACAGGAGCTCGACACCCGTATAAAGCCACATCCACGCCAGCGTGGACGCGCGCTAAGATTCGCGCCGGAGGAACCGATGAAACGACTGCTGATCACAACTGCCGCGCTGCTCGTCACCGCCGCCGCGTACGCGCAGGACACGACCACCGCCCACGCCGACCATGCGACGGCTGCGAACACGAGCATTTCGCAGGATTGGGCGAAGAAGAAGGTCGACGCGTCGCCGCGTCACCACGAGTGGGTGAACGTGAAGTCGGGCACGCGTACGGTCAGCGCATTCGTCGTCTATCCCGAGGTCAAGAAGAAGGCGCCGTCGGTAGTGGTGATCCACGAGATCTTCGGAATGAGCGATTGGGTGCAGATGCTTGCGGATGAAGTCGCCGAAGCCGGTTACATCGCCATCGCGCCTGACCTGCTGTCCGGCATGGGCCCGAACGGCGGCGGCACGGCCAGTTTCGCCGACGGCACCGCGGTCGGCAAAGCGATCCGCGATCTTCCGCCCGATCAGATCACGGCCGACCTGAACGCCGTCGCCGATTACGTCGCCAAACTTCCCGCCGCGAACGGCAAAGTGGCCGTGACGGGATACTGCTGGGGCGGCACGCAGTCGTTCCGTTTCGCCACGAATCGTCCGAGCGTTTCCGCCGCGTACGTTTTCTACGGCACCGGACCGGAGTCGCCCGACGACATCGCCAAAATCAAAGCCCCGGTCTACGGCTTCTACGCCGGCAATGACGCGCGCGTCGGCGCGACGATCCCGAAAACGGTCGAGCTGATGAAAGCGGCCGGCAAGACTTTCGAGCCGGTCACGTACGAAGGCGCCGGCCACGGCTTCATGCGCGCCGGCGATACGCCGCCGCCTCCCGCCGACGCCGACCAGAAAGTCCGCGACGCGTACGCCGGCAACAAGAAAGCGCGCGACGACGCCTGGGTGCGCTGGAAGGGGCTGCTCAAGAAGTTGTAGAGGTTCATCCGTACGCAGATGAATCACAGCATGATCCAGCGCCGTGCTTCATCAACGGAAATCCTTCTGACGCTTGCCGCGAGCGCGTGGGGACTCGGCGCCGGGATCACCATCGCCACGCTCTGGATCGCTGAGCCGCACGACGGTCAACTGCCTGGCGCGATGCTCGTCCACGCCCTCGATGCGCGCGGGCCGCTGCGCGCAATCCTGTCGGTGATTTTTGCCCCGCTCGCGGCGGCGTTCCTGATGAGGCGATTGGCCGCGCACGCCGCCGGCAGCCGGCCGTGGGCGTTGCGCGCGATGGCCATGGCGCTCGCGTCCGGGCTCTGGCTTGCGCTCATCGATCCATTCGATTCGATCGCCATCCTGTTCCTGCCGCTGGCCGCGTTTGCAACGCTGTTCCTTTGCCGGCAGCTCGATGCGCGTTTCACACGGCGGGACATCATCCTCATTCCCTGCGCCATCGCGCTCTACATCACGCTCGCGGCGCTCTGGCCGGCGATGCCGTTGCCGTTAGCGATTCTGTTCGCGGCGGCCATCGTCCTCGCGCTGCGGATCGTCGTCGCCATGATGCCGGGAAGCCTCGAACCGGCATCTGCATTCGCGCTGGCGCCGCTCGGACTTCTGTTCCACGCGCGGCTCTGGTTCGGCGATTCGATCGTGTTGCCGATTGCCGCGCTGTTGCTCATCGTCGTGTCGCCGTTGATCCTGCGCAGCGCGATTCGGGCGATCCCGCGGCGCCTGGTCGCGTACGTTATCTATCCCCTCTTCACGATTGCGATGGCCGCATCGAGCGACATCGCCTCGGCCGAGGGGATGCCGCGGCTCAATCTGTTCGAGGATGGCCACTCGATGACGCCGGCTGCGGCGATGCTTCGCGGCGCGCGCCCCTATCGCGACGTCGTGCCGGGTCATGGGCTCATCTCCGACGGTTTGCTCGATCTCGTTCTCATGAAACTCGGCGCCGCCGACGCGGGATCGATTCTGCGCATGCGCAGCGTAGTAACGGCACTTTTGCCGGCTGCCGTCTACGCCGTCGCATTGGCGGCGACCGGCTCCGCGGAGGCGGCGATCCTCGCCGTTCTGGCGGCGATGTGCATCGCCATCACCGGCACGACGTTGGTCCTGCCGGTGTCCGCGATCGAGGCGACGCCTCCGTTGCGCGCGACTCCGTCGTTGTTCGCCCTCGCGTTTTGCGCTGCGGCGCTGCGGCTGCGATCGCGGCGTTCCCTGGCAATCGCCGCGTGTCTTGCCGTCATCGCAGTTCTGACGTCGATCGAATTTGGTTTCTACGCGATTGCCGCCGTGTCCGTCGCAACGATCCGTTTCCACAACCGGCGCGCCTTCGTCAGTGCCGCGGCAGGTGCTGCAATCGCAACGGTTCCCGCTGCCATCCTGATGCTGATCGCCGGCTGCCTCGCCGCATTTCTGCGAGTCACGCTGTTCGAAATTCTCCCGCTCACCGATGCCTACACGATCGGTTTCTTCGACTTTCCCGCCGCGTACACCTCCATCCGCGCATTGCCGGAAATCGCCGCGGGACTCTTCGCCATGCGCACGGTCTGGATCGTTCTTTGGGGCGCGATCGCGGTCGCCACGTCCGCCATGCTGGCCTTCCGGCATCGGCGGACGATCGAGCCGCTCGTGATCCTCGGCGTTTGGGTGATGGCCTCGGCGCTGTCGTATGCGGAACGGACGAACGTCTACTTCATGCCGGTCCCGATCGTCATCGTGGTCGCGATTGCACACCTCTTGCGTCGCAACCGTGCCGCGATCGCCGTCCTGTCGACTCTGATCATCGCCATGTGCGCGCCGACCGCTCGCCTCCTGCGTGACGGAGCGATGCGGCGTGTTCATGGAGCCGACCGCGCATTCACGCGCTACACCGTCGCGCCGCGTGCGGACGGCGTCTGGATGAATGTCGACAACGCCCGAAAAGTCGCGGCGGCACAGTCGTTCGTCGACACACTTGCGCCGTCGGAGACGTTCTTCGATTTCGCCAACATGCCGATTCTCTATTACCTTTTCGACCGGCGCCTGCCGGTTCGGCAATACGAGACGCCGTTTTACGAGCCGGAGGATTTGCAGCGTGAAGTGATCACCCGGCTCGAAAACGATCGCTCGATCCGCGCCGCGCTGATGCAGTTCCCCAACCGCGGCGATCTATCCATCGACGGCGTTCCGAACACCGTCCGCGCGCCGCTGGTCTTCGCGTGGCTCCGCGCGCACTTCACGCCCGCGTACGCGCGGGACGGAGTGGTGTTTTGGGTCCGCAGAGACTGATCAGCCCAGGAACTTGTAGCCGAGGCCGTGCACGGTGACGATGTACTCCGGCTTCGATGGATTCGCTTCGAGCTTCTGACGCAGCGACGCCACGTGAACGTCGACGGTGCGTGTAACCGGCGTCGCGTCGTAGCCCCAGACTTTGTCGAGCAGCTCGTCGCGCGCGAGGACGGCGCCGCGGTGTTCGACGAAGTAGCGCAGGAGTTTGATCTCGAGTGTCGACAAGTCGACCGGCGATCCTTCGCGTTTCACCTCGGCGCTGCGGAAGTCGACGTGCACCGGCCCGAACGCGTACGAGTCCGATGCGTTCGCGGCCATCGTCCGCGCGCGGCGCAGCAGCGCTTCAACACGCGCGAGCAGCTCCATCATCTCGAAGGGCTTGGTCAGGTAATCGTCGGCGCCGAGCTTGAGTCCGACCACGCGATCGACGACTTGGCCGCGCGCGGTGAGCATCAGGATCGGCGTCTGGATTCCGCGCTGCCGCAGATCGCGGCAGACATCGAATCCGTTCTTCCTCGGCAGCGCGACGTCGAGCACGATCAGATCGAACGGCGTGCGCGTGCCGGTAGCCAGCGCCGACTCTCCATCGCTCTCCACCGTCACCAAGTATCCCTCGGATTGAAAGCGATCGCGCAGCGTGAGGATGAGGCTCTCTTCGTCCTCGACGAGCAGGATGCGCCGTTGCAACTCAGGCATTCGGCGCGGTCTCCGGCCTGACGGGAAGGCGCAGCGTGAAGAGCGCGCCACTGTCGCGCCGTTTATCGACCGACACGCTGCCTCCGTGCGCGAGCGCGATCTGCTTCACGATGGTTAATCCGAGGCCACTGCCGCGAACTCGATCGGCTCCGCGGCCGCGATAAAACGGCTCGAACAGATGCGGCAGATCGCGCGCCGCAATTCCCAGACCGCGGTCTTCGACGGAAATCGCGACGTTGCGCTCTTCGACGACAGCACGAATCGCAACCCACTTTCCTGCCGCACCGTGACGGATCGCGTTCGCGATCAGGTTCTGCACCGCGCGCGCGAGCGAGGCGGCATCACCGTCGACGAGCGGCAGCGCGCGATCGACATCCGTCTCGATCGTGATCGACTGCTCGTCCGCCATCCAGCGGCACGCCGAGATCGCTTCGTCGATCACGTTCGCGACGTTGACTGGAACGTGCGGCAACTTCCGCCGCGACTCCATCCCGCCGTACGCGAGCACCTGTCCGATCATCTCCGTCAGCCGCCGCGATTCCTTCACGATGGCCGTCCCGTATCGCGACACTTGCGATGGCTCCGTGATGATGCCGTCCGCGAGATTCTGTCCCGCCGACGTCAGCGCGGCGACGGGCGTGTTCAACTCGTGCGTCACGCCGGCCACGAACTCCAGTTGCTGCAGACGCAGGCGCTCCGCGCCGCGGAGCATCACGAGCAACGCGAGCACAGTGCCGGCCACGACGGCCAGAATGCCGAATGTGAGCAGGAGATTGCGGTGCACTCCCGCCGTGACGATCGAGTCGAGTGAGCCGTCGTGGTAGCGCACCAGCAGACGCCAACCTGGTGGGTCGCTCCGCGGCTCCGCACGCATCATCGGCGGCCCCTCTTCGCGTTCGCGACGGAGAGCGAGAACGCTGAAAATCCGAATCGTGAGATCAGCCTGAAAGGGCGCCGTGCCGCCGTCGGAGCGATAGATCACTTCTCCGCTGTCCGAGTCGACCACGGCCGCTTCGTACTGCCGCCCCTCGGCCGTATCCAAGTACCGGTGCGTGAGATCAGGCAACCGGACGCGGGCGATGTAGCCGCGATCGAGCTCGACGACCGTAAAGGCGGAGAACGGCATCGGCGGCATCATCATCACCTTCTGATGAATGCCCATCATTTCCTGGTGATGACGCTCCATCATCACGCGCGGGATGCCGCAGGGAACCACCAGCGCCACCGCTTTCGGAACGATTGGCCTCACCGGCGGACCTCCGGCGATTTCGGCGGCGATCATCGCCCGGACCGACGCCAGCGATGCCGGCCACGAAACCGGACGCGCGCTTCGTGTCGACGGATCGATGAGCTGAATCTTCTCGAAATCCTCCGGCACGAAGTAGATGGCTTTGACGATGCGCGGATCGCGCGACGACGACGCCCATTCGTCATACCGGTGCAGCATGCGGTCCGGCGTCGCTTCCGGCAACGGCATCTGGAACGCGAAGAACAAGCCGGTCAGGTCGCGATCGAGGTCTTCCCGGTAATGCTGCGCGGCGAACTCGATGCCGGCGCGCATCCGCTGGCGTTCGGCATCGGCAACCTCACGGATCCAGCGGTGTTGGAGAGTGCCGAGCAGGATGATCGCGAAGGCGAGAGCCGCGAGCGAGATAAGCGCTGCGACAGCGCTGCGGCTCCCCTTCATGCGATCGAGTCTAGCATCGGCATTTGCGCGAAAATCGAGCGCCCATGCGGGTTTTACGTTTCTTACAAAGCGCTTTCCTCGGGTTGATCACTCCGCGGCGTACCATGCGTACATTGCTCGACGAAAGGAATCACTGACTATGAAACGAATCGTTCTCGCACTGTGCATCACCGCCGCCGCATCGTTCGCCATCGCCCAGGAACCGCATGCCATGAAGATGCGCATGATGGGACCCGATCCCGGCGAGATCGCCGCCACCCTCGGACTCAGCGCCGATCAGCAGGCGCAATGGGACAGCATCCACCAGCAGTTGCAGGCCAGCGTCGAGCCGCTGCATCGCCAGCTCATGGCCGCGCACGATCAGTTGGAATCGCTCGCGTCGTCCTCGAATCCTGATGCGACGGCGGTCGGCAAGCAGTTCCTCGCCGTCCGCTCGATCGAAAACCAGGTCAAGGCCGCGCACGAGGCCGCGCATGCGAAGCTGACGGCGATCCTGACGCCCGACCAGAAGGCGAAGTTCGAAGCGCTTCATCACGATATGGCGCACAACAAGATGGAGATGCACATGCGCCATCCGGAGCCGGGCTCGCGCGACTAGTTTTTTCACGCGGAGACGCGGGGACGCGGAGAAAGGCAGTTCTCCGCGCTCTCCGCCTCTCCGCGTTCTCCGCGTGATGCTTTTTTTGACACAATCCGCGGATGAACATTACTGCCGAGGTCATCGCCGCGCATGGACTGACTCCGGATGAGTACCAGCGCGTCGAACAGATTCTCGGGCGCGCACCGAACTACACGGAGCTCGGCATCTTCAGCGTGATGTGGTCGGAGCACTGCTCCTACAAATCGTCGCGCGTTCACCTGCGAAAGTTCCCGACGACCGGACCGCGCGTCGTGCAGGGCCCCGGCGAAAACGCCGGCGTGATCGACATCGGCGACGGCTGGGTGGCGGCGTTCAAGATGGAGTCGCACAACCATCCGTCGTTCATCGAGCCGTACCAGGGCGCGGCCACCGGCGTCGGCGGAATCCTGCGCGACATCTTCACGATGGGCGCAAGACCGATTGCCTGCCTTGACTCCCTGCGCTTCGGCGAACTGGACGCGCCGCGCATGAAGTACCTCGTCGACGGCGTCGTGCGCGGCATCAGCGGCTACGGCAACTGCATCGGCATCCCAACGATCGGCGGCGAGACGTCGTTCCATCGCAGCTACAACGGCAACATCCTCGTCAACGTCTTCGCCCTCGGCGTGACGACGCGCGACCGCATTTTCACCGGCACCGCCAGCGGCGTCGGTAATCCGGTCATCTATGTCGGCTCGAAAACAGGACGCGACGGTATTCACGGCGCCACGATGGCCTCCGCCGAATTCGACGAAGCGTCGGAGGAGAAACGTCCGACGGTGCAGGTTGGCGATCCATTCACGGAGAAGCTGCTCCTCGAAGCGTGTCTCGAGATCATGGAGTCCGACGCGGTGGTCGGCATTCAGGACATGGGCGCCGCGGGCCTGACGTCGTCGTCATTCGAGATGGCCGGCCGCGCGGGCACCGGCGTGCGCATGAACCTCGATCGCGTTCCGGTCCGCGAGAGCGGCATGACGCCGTACGAGATCATGCTCAGCGAGTCGCAGGAGCGGATGCTGATCGTGGCCAAGCGCGGCCGCGAGGACGAAGTCGTGCGCGTATTCGAGAAGTGGGACCTCAACGCCGCCGTCGTCGGCGAAGTGACGGATGACGGCTTTGTGCGGCTGCTTTGGGACGGCGAGGAAGTTGCGGCGATCCCCGTCGATCCGATTTCGACCGAGGCGCCGGTTTACGAGCGGTCCATTTCGAAACCAGAACGTGTGATCCCGCAGTCGCTCGATCGTCAACATGCTGACGATGGCGATCTCACCGAGGATTTCTTCCGCCTCATCGCGTCGCCGAACCTCTGTTCGAAGCGCTGGATCTGGGAGCAGTACGACACGACCGTGCGCACGAACACGATCGCGCGCCCGGAGCGGCGCGATGCCGCGATCGTCCGCGTCAAAGGCACGGGCCGAGCGCTGGCGATGACGAGCGACGTCAATCCGCTCTACTGCTTCCTCGATCCGTACGAAGGCGGCAAACAGGCAGTGGCCGAGGCTGCGCGCAACATCGCCGTCAGCGGCGGCAGGCCGGTCGCGATCACCGACTGCCTCAACTTCGGATCGCCCGAACGTCCCGAGATCATGTGGCAGTTCGCCGAGTGCATCCGCGGCATCAGCGACGCCTGCCTCGCCCTCGGCACGCCGGTCGTGAGCGGCAACGTGTCGTTCTACAACGAGACCGAGGGCCGCGCGGTGCTGCCGACGCCGACGGTGGGGATGGTCGGCATCCTCGAACGCGACACCGACGGCTGCGAGATCGCCTTCCCCGAGTCCGGCCTCGACATCATCCTGACCGGCGAAACGCGCGACGAGCTTGGCGGCTCGGAATGGCAGCAAGCCGCGATGCCGGACGCGCTCGCCGCTCCGCCGCGCGTCGACCTCGATCGCGAAAAATCTCTGGTCTCATTTTTCATCGAGGCATACGAACACCGCCTGCTGCGCAGCGCGCACGACGTCTCAAACGGCGGCCTGGCAATCGCGCTGGCCGAGTGTGCGATGGATGGCGTCGGCTGCCACATCGAGCTCGCCAATCACGACAACGTCGACGCCATCGCGCTCCTCTTCAGCGAATCGCAAGCGCGCGCGATCGTCTCGACGTCGCAAGCCGAGGCAGTGCTCCAGCTCGCGCAACAGCACGGCCTCCCCGCCATGCGCATCGGCCGCACGGAAGTCGCCGCATTCCTCATCGAACGCAACGGCATCCCGCTGATCCGCACGAGCGTCCCCGAGCTGACCCGCATCTGGCGCTCCTCCTTCGCCCTCCTCCTCGGCGGCGACAGCGTCGACGACGTAATCCGCGGCGTCGGCGAAGAAGCGCCGGAAGTGCTCGCGCACTAGTGCTGCGCGTCCTCGCGCCGAGCTGAGTCGACATCGTTCCAGCCGCGGAGCGGCGACATCTACGTAGCCCACAGCGTGAGCTGTGGGAATCGGGGGCGGTACGAAATCCAGCCGCGGAGCGGCGACATCTCGAAACATCGCCTGCGATCCCGTGTTTTTCAGAAACGCGATCTCCTCGGCGAAGATATCTTTAATTCGAGATGTCGCCGCTCCCGCGGCTGGATATCCTGGCATCTCGCATTCCCACAGCTCACGCTGTGGGCTACATAGATGTCGCCGCTCCGCGGCTGCGTCTCCGGGCACGTCGCATTTCCCACGGTTGGAACCGTGAGCTAGGTTGTTACGCCCGCTACCCGGACGAGACCGCGATTACTTCGCGCCCACCTCGATCGAATCGAGGAAGCGCTGCCAGGCGGCGTCGTCGGATGCGGCGCCTTTTCCGGGCGGGCGATAGTTGATGAGGATGGCCGGCGAGTCGGTGAACGGCACGGCGAGGTAAAGCATGTAGACGTGCTGTCCGTTCATGCTGCCGGTCACGCGTGCGGTCGGAATCAACCCGATTGTCTTCGACGTGACCACGACGTCGCGAAAGCCTTGCGCCTTCATCCTGGCCGCCCACTGCTCCTCGGTGCCCATCTCGCTCACGAACTTTTTCCGCACCGGGTCGTAGCCGATGTTCGACACACGGCACCAGAAAACGCCGCGGTGGATGTGCTCGAAATCGGTGCCTTCGCGCGTGATCACCCGATCGAGATCGTCGTTCGCGCCCCAGAAGCAATTGTCGGTCGTACCGTAGCCGCGGATCGCGTAATCCGACGGAATGGAGAACGTGAGCGGTAACGCCACGAGCTTCTTGCAGGCAGCGTCGAAGAAGCTGACGGCGCGAAAGCCGCCGGCCGCTTGCGGCGTGTTGTGCGACGTATCGGCGATCGCGTCGTACTTGCACGGCGGATTCGGAAACGCGAGCAGTTTCGCGTCGGGCGCGCCGAGGACGACGTGCTCGAGGTGCGACTGGTAACTGCCGTCACCGAGGCTGCTGCGAAGCACGAGATCGTGAAGATCGGTGGCGCGCCATTCGATGGCAACGCTCGTGGTCGTTTTCTTTTCGTGCACGATCGTCGACGTGATCTTCACCTTCTTTACAGGATGACGGTCGATGGTGTCGCTGCCGACGACCTCCTCGCGCGAGGTCACCGCGTAACCCTCCGGTTCGAGAGGAACCTGCACGCATGGGAAGCCGGTACCGTAGACCCACGAGAGCTTTTTGTCGTAGTCGACGTACCTGCCGCTCTTCCCGTCGGCGCTTTCGCTCTTCAGGATTTTGCCGTTGCTCCAGACGCGGGTGCGAATCGTCTCGCCGGCACCGGTGGCAATCATCTCCGCGCTGTACGCGGGCGGGCGCGGCGTTTCGGCGGCGAAGAGAGCTGTGGCAACGGTGGCGAGAAGAACGAACGTCAAATAGCGCATGGCGGCAAAGGATGGGGCCGCTTCGCGCTGCCGGACGTGCGTCAAGTCACACGACGCGGCGAATCGCGCGGAGGCGTTCCACCGCATGTTCCATGTCGGCGTGGACGCAAATCGTGTCGAAGGGGATGGTGATACGAGTGCCGTCGCGTGCGATGACGGCGCCTTCGTTGGCCAGCATCGCTGCCTGCGCCGCTGCTTCATCGACGCCGAGGAGCGAGTTGGGTTCACTGCGGGCGACGAGGGAGCCGTCCGCGTTGTAGCGCCGGTCGGCGAACGCTTCGCGGATGACCGGCGTGCCGGCTTCGCGCGCGGCGGTGGCCATCTGCGAGCGATCGCTACAGACGATCGGCAGCGTGTCTTCGATCGCGCGGATGGCATCGATCACGATGCCGGCCAGGACGCGATCCTTGTGCGCGTCGTTGTAGAGAGCGCCGTGCGGTTTCACGTGATGCAGCTTGCCGACGATATTGAGCAACGCTGTGATCTGTTCGATGAGCGTGGCTCGAAGTGAATCAGTGGGCATCGACATCGACTTGCGTCCGAAGTTCGCGCGGTCGGGATACGACGGATGCGCGCCGATGCGGACTCCGAGTTCGTTTGCGCGTTGTACCGCGTGCGTCATGGAAGCCGCGTCGCCGTAGTGGCCGCCGCAAGCGACGTTCGCGGAGGTGATCAGCGGCCAGATCTCCGGTTCGTCCGGAGCGCCTTCGCCGAGGTCGGCGCTGAGATCGATCACAACTCCGTTCCTTTCGTTTCCGGCAGCAGCCACACCAGCACGCCGCCGACAGCGAAGAAAAGCGCGGCACAGGTGATGACCACCGCGAAGTTGTGGCCTTTCGATGCCGCGCCGATTGCGAACGGCGCGGCCGCCGAGGCCAGCCGTCCGCCGTTGTAGCAGAAGCCCTGCGCGCCGGCGCGGATGCGCGTCGGGAAAAGTTCCGCGAGCATCGCGCCGAAGAGCGAGAAGTAGCCGTGCGCGAAGAAGCCGAGTAGCGGTCCGAGCGTGAGGAGCAGCAACGGCGTCCGCGCGTAGAACGCGAAGAGCGGAACGAGCGCCGTGGCGGCGACCATGAACGCGGTGAATGCCGGACGGCGGCCAATGCGGTCGGCGATCCATCCGAAGCTGATGTAGCCGAAGAACGCGCCAGCCTGCAATGCAATCAGCCACGTCGCGGAGGTCGTGACGGTCAATCCCGCGCCGCCGTTTGCGAGCGGCGTCGCCAGGAACGCCGGCAGCCACGAGGTCACGCCCCAGAACGCGACCAACACGCTGCTCGAAAGCGCGGTGGCGATGACGGTGCGGCGGATGAACGTTGTTGAGAACATCTCCGCCCAACGCGATTTTTCGCGCGTCCGTTCGGTCCAGACGGCCGGCTCTTCAACGTTGCGCCGAATGAAGTACGCGGCGATCGCCGGCAACGCGCCGATCAGGAACAACACGCGCCAGCCGAAGCGTCCGATGATCAACGCTGAAGCGCCCGCGGCGATCATCGCGCCAATGGCCCAGCCGGATTGCATCAATCCCATCGCCTTGCCGCGGTGCTCGGCCGGCCACGTTTCCGCGACGAGCACCGATCCGCACGACCATTCGCCGCCCATGCCCAATCCCACCGCGACGCGCCACGCGATGAGCTGCCACAACGCGGCGCTCGTGGCCAGTCCCGCCGTCGCGACGGAGTAGAGCAGGATCGAAAGCGACAACGCACGCACGCGGCCGAGGCGGTCGGCAAGGCGTCCGAAGACCATGCCGCCGATCGCGCTCGCGATCAACGCCACCGAGGTCAGCGCGCCCATCGTGCCGTTGGAAAGGCCAAACTCTTCGCGAATCGGAATCACCGCGAAGCTGAACAGCAGAAAGGCCATCGCGTCGAGCATCCAGCCGAGCTGCGCGGCAAACAGCGCCCGCCACGCGCGGCGATCGACGGCAAGGATGGACATGAAGCGCGCAGTTTAGCGGAGTAAGATCACGCGATGACCGAACTCATTTTCCTCGTCGAGGAAGCTCCCGAGGGCGGCTACACCGCCCGCGCCCTCGGCCAGTCGATCTTCACCGAGGCCGACGACGTCGAGACGCTCGAAGAGAACGTCCGCGATGCGGTGCGGTGCCATTTTGACGAAGGTGAAATGCCCCGCGTTGTGCGGTTGCACTTCACGCGCGAGCAGGTCATCGCCGTTTGAGACTGCCGCGCGATATCTCCGGCGACGATCTGGCAAGACGGCTAGGTCGCCTCGGGTATGCAAATTCGCGTCAGGCCGGCAGCCATCTTCGCCTCACCCGGACGACCGAGTCGCAGCAGCATCACATCACGATTCCACGCCACCACGCGCTGAGGCTCGGAACGTTGGCGGCGATCCTGGACGATGTCGCCGCAGAGCTAAACATTACGCGAGACGAACTGCTAACGCGTCTTTTCGGCTGACGACGACGATGGCTCAATCCCTCGGAATGTGAAACGGCACTTCGTCCCGCTGCGCGGCGCCTTCGTACTCGCGCTCTTCGTCGCGGCGCTCGTCCTTCTCTTCCTCGATGCGATAGTTGCGAATGTCTTCCATCACGGTCTCCTGCCGAACTGCGCGGCTTCGGTCGAGCCGGCCAGTGCGGTCGTCGATGACTGTCCGTTCGAGATCACTTTCATCACGTCGTCGAAGTAGCCGGTGCCGACTTCGTGCTGGTGTTTCGTTGCGGTGTACCCGTGCTCCTCGGCGGCGAACTCCGACTGCTGCATGCGCGAGTACGCCGTCATTCCTTCGTCGCGATACTGGCGCGCCAGTTCGAACATCGAGAAGTTCAGCGCGTGGAAGCCGGCCAGCGTGACGAACTGGAACTTGTAGCCGAGCGCTCCCAGTTCGTTCTGGAAATTCGCAATCGCCTCGGACGAAAGTTTCTGAGCCCAGTTGAACGACGGCGAGCAGTTGTAGGCCAGCATCTTCCCCGGATACTTCGCGTGAATCGCGTCCGCGAACTTTTTCGCTTCGCCGATGTCCGGCGTCGACGTTTCCATCCACAGCAGATCGGCGTACGGCGCGTACGCGATGGCGCGCGCGATGGCCGCATCGACGCCGCTCTTGATCATGAAGAAACCCTCGGGCGTGCGCTCGCCGGTGAGGAACGGATGATCGCGTTCATCGACGTCGCTGGTCAGCAGCGTGGCGCTGTTCGCGTCCGTGCGCGCGATGACGAGCGTCGGAACGCCCATCACATCGGCTGCGAGACGCGCCGCAGACAACGTGCGAATGAACTGCGAGGTCGGCAGCAAAACTTTTCCGCCGAGGTGGCCGCACTTTTTCTCGGAGGCGAGTTGGTCTTCGAAATGGACCGCCGCTGCGCCGCACTCGATCATCTGCTTCATCAACTCGAACGCGTTCAGACATCCGCCGAACCCCGCCTCGGCATCCGCCACGATCGGCGCGAACCAGTGCGTGTCGCTCTTGCCCTCGCTGTGATCGATCTGATCCGCGCGCTGCAAGGCCTGATTGATCCGCTTCACAACCTGCGGCACCGAGTTCGAGGGATAGAGACTCTGATCGGGATACATCTGGCCAGCCAGATTCGCGTCGGCTGCAACCTGCCAGCCGCTGAGGTAGATCGATTTGAGGCCGGCGCGCACCTGCTGGATGGCCTGGTTGCCAGTGAGCGCGCCGAGCGCGGTGACGTAAGGCTCGTCGTTGAGCAGATCCCAGAGACGATCGGCGCCCATTTCGGCGAGCGTGTGCTCGATGTCGATGGAGCCGCGCAGGCGCAGCACATCGCCGGCCGTGTAGTCGCGCGTGATGCCGTCCCAGCGCGGATTGTTTTCCCAATCGCGCTCGATCTGCTTTGCATCGCGTACCGCCTTCAGCTTCGCCATCGCTAGCCCCTTTCGCTGGACAACAGCTCCTCGTACGCCGGGAGCGTGAGGAAGTCAGCCAGTTCGTCGTTGAGGATCAAGTCGTTGAAGATCGACGCGGCCTTTTCGAGATGCGGACGCGATCCGATCTTCTGCAGCTCTTCGTCGCAGATCTGCCGATACAACTCCGGCGTGACCGCGCGGCCGTCGTCGAGATGCGCGTGGTGATGAATCCACTGCCAGAGCTGCGTGCGCGAAATCTCCGCGGTGGCGGCGTCTTCCATCAGATCGTAAAGCGGGACGCATCCGAGGCCGCCGAGCCATGCTTCGAGGTAGAGGATTCCGACGTTCACGTTCTGCCGGAATCCCTTCTCCGTGATCGCGCCTTCGGGGACGCGCAGAAGATCGGCGGCGGTGACCTGCACATCGTCGCGTTTGCGATCGATCTGATTCGGTGCGGGCATGTGCTCGTCGAAAATCTTCTTCGCGATCGGTACGAGTCCCGGATGCGCGACCCACGTTCCGTCATGCCCTGCGCGCACTTCGCGCAGCTTGTCGGCGACCACTTTCTGCATGGCCGCGTCGTTCGCGGCGTCATCGTTCTTGATCGGAATCTGCGCCGCCATCCCGCCCATCGCGTGAATGCCGCGGCGATGACAGGTCTTGATGAGCAGCGCGACGTACGAAGCGAGAAAGTGCTTCTCCATCGTCACGCTGCCGCGATCGGGGAGCACGAAGTCCTGCCGCGCCTGGAGCTTCTTGATGAACGAGAAGATGTAATCCCACCGCCCGCAATTCAGCCCCGAGGAGTGATCGCGAAGTTCGTAGAGGATCTCGTCCATCTCGAACGCGGCCAGGATCGTTTCGATGAGCACCGTGGCGCGGATGGTCCCGTTAGGGATTTCGAGGGCCTGCTGCGCGTGGACGAAAACGTCGTTCCAGAGCCGTGCCTCGAGGTGCGACTCCATCTTCGGCAGGTAAAAGTACGGACCAGTTCCGCGCGCGATCGCTTCCTTCGCGTTGTGAAAGAAGTAGAGCCCGAAGTCGAACAGGCTCGCCGACACCGGCTCGCCATCGACGATCAGATGCTTCTCCGGCAGATGCCATCCGCGCGGACGGACGACCAGCGTCGCCGTCTTGTCATGCAACGCGTACTGCTTCGCGCCGGATGAAAACGAAATCGTCCGCCGCACCGCATCGCGTAGATTGAGCTGTCCCTCGATGTTGTTCGCCCACGTCGGCGCGTTCGCGTCTTCGAAGTCCGCCATGAAGACATTCGCGCCGCAGTTGAGCGCGTTGATGATCATCTTCCGATCGACAGGACCCGTGATCTCGACGCGCCGATCCCGCAGATCATCCGGAATCTTCGCGACCGTCCAATCGCCATCGCGAACGTCCTTCGTCTCCGGCAGAAAATCGGGAGGCTCGCCGCCGTCGATGCGCAACTTCCGAGCCTCGCGCGCGGCGAGCAATCCCAAGCGCCGTCCGTTGAACTGCCGATGGAGATCCGCGACAAATGCGAGCGCATCCTCCGAAAGGATGTCGTCCCATTCCGGCCGCCGCTCCGCGAGAATCTCGACGCTGCTCATCACAACCGACTTCAGCACTAAGTGCGCCAATCTGTAACTTACAGAGCCGGCGCGACTAAGCCCCCTCCGCGTCCCCGCGCCTCCGCGTGAAAAGATCCAGCTCCATAAACCGAGTCCCGGCAACCGGGTTGAAGCGATACGGCTCGATCTCCACGAATCCGAGCGATTCATAGAGCGGGATCGCGGCGCTCATCGTCGGCAGCGTGTCGAGGCGCATCCGCTTGTAGCTGCGGGCGCGGGCGGTGTCGATGACGTGAGTCGCGAGTTTGCGTCCGAGCTTGATGCCGCGGAACGCAGGCCGGACGTAGAGCCGCTTCATTACGCAGATTTCGTCGTCGATGTGGCGGAGAGCGACGCAGCCGGCGACGCGGTCGTCATCGCGGGCGAGGAGGATCAGCTCGTAAAACGAGTCGAGCGTCGACACCTCATGATCGAGATCCTGGAACGAGAGATCGACGCCGAGAGAGTTCGCGTATTCGGTGATCAGCTCGCGGACGATGGTTAGGTCGTCGGCGGGGGCGATGGTAATCACGCCAGGAGTTCGCCGCGGAGGACGGTCACGGCGTGGCCGGCGAGTTTGACGCGGTCGCCGTCGAGGCGGACGCGGATGGCGCCGCCGCGCGGCGAGGCCTGGTACGCGTTCATCTCGGTTTTGCCGAGGCGCTCGGACCAATACGGCGTGAGGCAGCAGTGGGAGGAACCGGTCACCGGATCTTCGTCGATGCCGGAGCCGGGGGCGAAGAAGCGGGAGATGAAGTCGTAGTCGCCGGTTCCGCGGCTGGTGACGATGACGCCGCGCACCGGTAGTTGACGCAGCACGCCGTGATCCGGTTTGAGCGCGCGGACTTCGGCTTCCGAGGGCAGCTCGACGATGTAATCGAACTGATTGCGGCCGACGTAGGTCGCGCTGCTGACGCCGAGGGCATCGAGAAGGCCGGCGGGAGCAGCGATCGGTTCCGAGCGCTTGGCAGGGAAATCGAGCTCGATCATGTCGCCGTCGTGTTTCGCCGTCAGCACACCGCTACGCGTGTGGAAGCGCAGCACGTCATCGCTGCTGACGCTTTCGCTCCAGATCGCGTGCGCGGAGGCGAGCGTGGCGTGGCCGCAGAGATCGACTTCGACGGCGGGCGTGAACCAGCGCAGGTCCCAATCGTTGTCGCGGCGCGTGAGGAACGCCGTCTCGGCCAGGTTCATCTCCGCTGCGACGTTCGCCATCCAGCGGTCGTCCCGCGCGCCGTCCATGAAACAGACGGCGGCGGGATTTCCCTTGAATGCATCGCTGGTGAAGGCGTCGATCTGGAGCAGCTTCAACTCAGAAGCCCTGCACCGCCGCGGCTTTTGCGTACATCCAGCGGACGAAGAGGAAGCCGAGGATGATGACCGCGGCGAGGATGCCGTCGCGGACGAGCGGGTCGGCGCCGTAGACGGTGGGGTAGTGATTGCTGATCATGAGAAAGATCAACGGCACGGACATGTAGGTGTTCTGGCGCGAACGGAGGCCGGCCTGGCGTACGGTCTCGGCGTCGGCCGCGGGCTGATCGCCCTTCACGCCTTTGATGATCTTCTGCTGATACGGCCAGATCACCATCCATACGTTGAGGGCCATCATCGTTCCGAAGATGCCGCCGGCGTGAATGTAGAGAGCGCGTCCGCTGAAGTGGCCGCAGTACTCGAGGGCGCCGTAGACGACGACGAAGAGCACGAGGTTGATCGCAGTTGCAACGACGACGTTCTTGACCTTCTTCAGCACGAGGTTGTAGATCACGAATCCGATCGCCAGCGTGATCAGGACGACGGCCAGCCAGAGCCACGGATTACCGATGTGGTCCTTATCGAAGAGCACGGTCTTGGTCTGGTAGTAGATGAGGCCGAGCAGCAGGAAGCCGGTGATCCAGGTCCAGGCGGCGCCCCAGCGGAACCAGAAGAGCGCGCGCGGCATCAGCTCGGGCACGACCACTTTTTTGGTGGCCGGATCGAGTTTGCCCTGGAGCGGTGTGTTGACGAAGTTGAAAAACCAAAGGTGTCCGATCCACATCACGCCGGCGACGACGTGACCCCATCGGAAAACGAGTTGCATCCAGTTGTTCAGATCGGGATTCATAGGTTCTCCTCAATCTCTGCGGTTTGGGGTAGCCTGCGCCGGATTATATGTCGCCCCAAGAATTCGATGGGCGCGTGGCGATCGTGACCGGCGCGTCGTCAGGAATCGGACGCGCAACCGCGGAGATGCTGCTGTCGCGCGGCGCGCTCGTGGCGGCGTTCGCGCGGAGTGCGACGGCTTCCGGGCTTGAAATGCTCGCGATCGATGGCGATGTCAGCGATCCAGACGCGATCGAGCGGCTTTTTTCTGAAACAGAATCGCGGCTCGGCGACTGCGACATCCTCATCAATTGTGCAGGGATGATCGATCCGAAAGTTTTGACCGAGGTGACGCCGGAAGAGTGGGATCGCATGTTCGCGGTGAACGTGCGCGGGGCGTACCTCGCGTCGCGCCGCGCGCTGCGGTCGATGATCGCAAAACGAGCCGGAGCGATCGTCAATGTTGCCTCGATCTCCGGCGTGCCGGGACCGGAGAAGTTTCCGGGATGGGTTTCGTACTGCGCGTCGAAGGCGGCGGTGATCGGGCTTACCGAGGCGCTCGCGGTCGAGGTCAAACAATTCGGCGTTCGCGTGAACAGCGTCAGCCCGGGATCGGTGGACACGAAAATGTGGGCCGAGGCCAGCGGCGGGGCGCCGGCGGCGATGACGGCGGGCGAGGTTGCCGAGGTCATCTGCTTCCTGGCGTCGGATCGGGCGCGCGCTGTGAACGGGCAGGACGTGCATGTCTACTCTTCGTGAGTCGCGGCCGACGTATGCGTTCATTGATCTCGATCGGTTCGAACGCAATGTCGATGTGATCGCGCGGTCGTTGCCTTCGGGCGCACGGCTTGTCGCGGTGCTGAAGGCGGATGGCTATGGCCACGGCGCGATCGAGCTGGCGAAGCGGCTGGCGAAGGATCGCGTGGCGATGATCGCGGTGTCGTTGCTGGAGGAAGCTCTTGAACTGCGCCAGGCGGGAATCGATCTCCCGCTGCTCGTCCTCGGGCCGGTCACGCGCGAGCAGATCGTCGTCGCGCTCGACAATCGCATCACGATCGGCGTCATTGGTCCCGAGGAGCTTGACGATGTCTGCGATGTCGCACGCGATCGCGATGTGGCCGTCCATCTGAAACTCGACTCTGGCATGGGGCGGATGGGCGTCCTCGAATCCGAACTGCCGGGCGCGATCGAGATGATCCGCGCCACGCCGCGGCTGCGCATCGACGGCATCTACACGCATTTTGCGAACGCGGACGATGCCGCCGATCCCTTCACCGAAATCCAGATCGCCAACTACGACCGTATTCTCGCTGTGCTTCGCGAGGCCGGTATCGACGCGCCGCTACATCATTTCGCCAACTCGGCGGCGACACTGCGCGGTCTGGTGCGGCCGGGCGATTTCGCGCGTGTCGGCATCGCGATGTACGGACCCGAGCCGATCACGATTTCGACTGGCACGATCGAGCCGGTCCTGCGCTGGCGGACAGAGATCATGCGGTTGAAAGAGCTTCCCGCCGGCCACGCCATCGGCTACGGAACGACGTTTCATACGACGCGGCCAAGCCGCATCGCCACACTGCCGGTTGGCTACGCCGATGGCTACGACCGGCTGTTGTCGAACAACGCGGAGGTTCTGATCCGAGGGAAGCGCGCTCCGGTGGTCGGCCGCGTGTCGATGGATCTGGTCACGATCGACGTCACCGACATCCCCAACGCTGCCGTCGGCGACGAAGTCATCCTACTCGGCGACGACATTACCGCCGAGGAGTTGGCGAAGAGGTCGCAGACCATCTCGTACGAAGTGTTCTGCCGCATCAGCGCGCGCGTGCCGCGGATGTACGTCGAGGGCGGCGCGTTTCGGATACGCTCGCGATTCGCCGAATGAACCTGCTCGAACGGATCGGCCGCGTTTTTCTCCGCCTCTTCGAAGAGACCGGCCTCTGGTTCGGAATGCTCGGCCGCACCTTCCTCTGGACCTTCCGCCCTCCGTTCGAAGGCGGCGAATGGCTCCGGCAGATGGTGCGCGTCGGCGTCGATTCGATCCCTGTCGTTTTCCTGACCACGATGTTCACCGGCATGGTCATGGCGCTGCAGACGTACATCGGCTTCCATCGCGTGCACGCGGAGAATTTCGTCGGCAGCGTGGTGGCGCTGGCGATGCTGCGCGAGCTCGCGCCGGTGCTCGTGGCGCTGATGGTGACCGGCCGCGTCGGATCGTCGATGGCCGCCGAGATCGGAACGATGCGCGTCACCGAGCAGCTCGACGCGCTCCAGGCGCTGGCCACCGATCCCGTGCAATATCTCTTCGTCCCGCGCGTGATCGCCGGCATCGTCATGCTGCCGCTTCTCACAATCCTAGGGGACGCGCTCGGCGTCGGCGGCGGCTACCTCGTCGGCGTGAAGCTGATGGGCGCGAATCCAGTCGTCTACCAGCAGAACACGTATCAGTTTCTACACATGAACGACGTCTGGAGCGGCTTGATCAAGTCGGCATTCTTCGGCCTGATCCTGACGCTGACCGGCTGCGTGCGCGGCTACTACACCAGCGGCGGCGCGGAAGGCGTCGGCCGCGCCACGACGGCGGCGGTGGTGAGCGCGTCGCTGATCATTCTGTTTACCGACTTCTTCCTGACCAAGCTCCTGTTCTGACATGGCCGAGGACACGCCAATGATCTCGATGCAGCACGTCGACAAAACGCTCGGCGGGCGAAAGGTGCTCGACGATATGTCGATCGACGTGGCCCGCGGGGAGGCGCTGGTGATCGTCGGCGGCTCCGGCGTCGGCAAGAGCGTCACGCTCAAACACATCATCGGATTGATGAAGCCGGACCGCGGCACGGTCATCATCGACGGTGAAGACATCGGCGCGATGAAACCGGTGGAACTGAACCGCTTCCGCCGCAAGTTCGGAATGTCCTTTCAGGAGGGCGCGCTCTTTGATTCGATGTCGGTCTTCGAGAACATCGCCTTCCCGCTGCGGCGCCATACGAAATACACGGAGAAGCAGATCCACGAACGCGTCGACGAATGCCTCGACCTTGTGCACTTGCCCGGCGTGTCGTCGAAGCGGCCCTCGGAACTGTCCGGCGGCATGCGGCGCCGCGTTGGTTTCGCGCGGGCCATCTCGCTGAAGCCGGAGATCCTCCTCTTCGACGAGCCGACCACCGGCCTCGATCCCGTCATCAGCGACGTCATCGCCGAGCTCATTGTCGAGATGGACCGCACGCTGAACACGACCACCGTCACGATCACGCACGACATGAAAGTGGCGTTCAAAATCGCCGACCGCGTGGCCATGCTCTACAAAGGCCGCATCGTCGAAGAGGGCACGCCGGAGGTCTTCCAGCAGTCGACGAATCCGATCGTCCAGCAGTTCATCGAAGGACGTGCCGAGGGTCCGCTCACGGAGTGATTAGGCCGATAGTACTTGTTGGTATAAAGTACTCACCGTGCGACCAATCAAGCGCGTCAAACTCATTCTCCCTGCACTGACCGAAGCGACCAGTCCCTACTGGCGTCCCATCAAGTACTCGCTCTTCCCGCCCCTCGGCCTGGCAACTCTGGCCGCGTATCTCGATCCGAACCTCGAGATTTCTCTGCAGGATGAACATGTCGAGACACTCGATCTCGATGACGAGCCGGACCTGGTCATCATTCAGGTCTACATCACCAACGCGTATCGCGCCTACCAGATCGCCGATCACTACCGCGCCCGCGGCGCGTACGTCGCGCTGGGCGGGCTGCACGTCACGTCGCTGCCTGCCGAGGCGGCGCCGCATGCGGACACGATCCTGATGGGACCGGGCGAGTACACGTTTCCCAGCTTTCTCAAAGACCTCGCAGCTGGAACACCGCGAAAGCGCTACGAGTCGTCGGTGCGCACGCTGCAGGGCCTTCCTCCGATCCGGCGTGATCTCATTCAGCGGCATCGTTACCTCGTGCCGAACTCGATCGTCGTCTCCCGCGGCTGCCCGCATCACTGCACCTTCTGCTACAAAGACGGCTTCTTCGAGGGCGGGCGTTCGTTTTACACGCAGGCCGTCGACGATGCGCTCGCCGAGATCGCGCGGCTTCCCGGCCGGCATCTCTACTTCCTCGACGATCACCTCCTCGGCAACCCGCGGTTCGCGCGTGACCTCTTCCGCGGCATGCGTGGAATGGGCCGCGTTTTTCAAGGCGCGGCAACGGTCGATTCGATTCTGCGCGACGACGTGATCGAAGAAGCCGCGGCGGCGGGACTGCGCAGTCTCTTCGTCGGATTCGAGACGCTTTCCGATGCGAGTCTGGCAGGCGCCGGCAAGCGTCAGAATCTCAATCGCAGTTATCGCGACGTCGTACGCCGGCTCGACAACCTCGGCATCATGATCAACGGCAGCTTCGTCTTCGGTCTCGACGGCGACGATCGCGACGTTTTCGCGCGCACGGTCGATTGGGCCGTGCAATCAGGCCTCACAACGTCGACCTTCCACATCCTCACGCCGTATCCGGGCACCGCCCTATTCACGGAAATGGAAGCGCAGAAGCGGATCGCGACGCGCAATTGGGATCTCTACGACACGCGCAACGTCGTTTATAGCCCGACCAGCATGACGCCGGAAGAGCTGAAACGCGGCTACGACTGGGCATACGAATCGTTCTACCGCTGGCGCTCGATCTTCAACGCGGCGTCGGCGCACGAATCGATCAAGCACCGCGTGAAACACTTCTTCTACAGCGCGGGCTGGAAGAAGTTCGAGCCGGCATGGGATCTGGTCATCCGCCTCAAGCAGCTCTCGCAGATGCGGCCGATTCTCGAGGCGGTGCTCGCGCCGGTGGGGACGCGGGCCGAGGCCGTTCCTGCGGTTGGCGATTTGGCATCCAGAGCCGCCGGAGGCACGTAGCCGCGAAGTGGCGGAGATGCCGAAGGACGGCGAAGGAACTCAAGATGCGCAGCTCGAGCTGAAACCACTTGGTATTCAACGCAGCTTGGGAAGCTGGAGATCCTTCGCCGTCCTCCGCCGTTCCGTCGCTTCGCAACTCCCGGCTGCGGCGGCTCTGGATGACAGGTGACAACCTATACTCCGCCCCGTGATTACGGAAGAGCGAAAGGACCTCGCCGGGGGAGTCATCCGCGCGCTTCTGTGGCTCGCGGCGTTCTGTTTCGCGGCCGGACTTTTTCTCGCGGCCACGCTCCTGCTGCGCGGCGTTCCGCCGACGGCGCATGTGGCGGTAGGACGTGTCACCGTCGAGAACGCGTCGAAGCTGCGCGATTACCTCACGGCGCTCCTCTTCCTTCTCATCACGCCGGCAGCGACCATTCCGCTTTTCCGCCTCGGCGCACGTGAGAACGAACGGCTCCGAAACGCCGTCGATGGGGACGGCGTTCGCAACCTCGTCTCACTTCTCTTCGTCGCGCCGTTTTTTCTTGCGCCGTTTCTCTACCTGACCACGTTCAAGCCCGCGTGGCCGGTGTTGATCCCGGTTGCCATTTCGCAGCTTCTGCCGCGCGCCGTGATCACGTGGCAGCGGCGGATGTGGGTGCGGCGATTGTTCGTCGCGGAGATGCAGCCGTTTCACGCCCTCATCGCGGTCGAAGCGCTGGCGTGGATCCTCTTTCGTTACATCGCCGTCGGCAAACGAATCGCGCACATTCCGACGCTCTTTCTCGAAATCGCCTTCATCGGATTCTTCATCGCGCTCTTCTGGCTGGCATTTCTGCTCGTGGCGCGCATCGCCGCATTCACATTCGATCTGACGACCGAGGCGGCATTGCAGCGGATCGCCATCGCCGCATTGCCGCTGGTAATCCTGCCGCCGCTTGCGATCCTCTTCATTCCCGGTAGCACAGCCATCGTGATTGCCGGCGTGATGATGCTGCTCGCGCTGCCGTTGATGCTGATGAAGCGCGACGCGATTGACGGAAGACATGTTCGCAACCTGATCGCGTTCGCCATCCTCCCGTTTCTGCTCTTCTGCATCAGCTACGCGTCGACGGCAGCGCTGACTCAATGGATCGATCTTTTTCACCGTGGCGAGTCGCTCGGTCCCGCCTCCGATCTGCTGCGCGGCAAAGTCCCGTTCCGCGACGTCTTCGCGCTGCACGGCCTCCTCGAAGACGGCCTGCTCGACACGTGGCTCATGCAGATTTTCGGACGCGACGTGAATGTCGTGCTCCTCCGCCCCGTCGTCCTCGGCTCCGTCGCCGTGGCCATGCTCTGGTACCTCGGCATGGTGATCTTCGACTCGATCCCGCTGGCAATGCTCTCGATCCTCCTCGGCGCGGTGACGACGGTCGACAACGAGCGCGCACTGCTCGAAATCGTCTCGATCGCCCTGCTCATCGGCGCCTTGCGCCGCAACTCACGATGGCTGGCGCTGTTCAGCGGCATCGCGGCGGGCGTGACACTCTTCTACAGTCTCGACATCGGTCTCTACTCCGTCGGCGGCGGAGTCATCGCGCTGATCGGATCAGGCCTCATGACCCGCCGCGCGAAAACCGTCATCGCTCCGCTGCTCGCGTTCTTCGCCGGCATCGCAATCGGCGTCTCGCCTTTCCTCATCTACCTCGGCCTTCGCGGCGCGATTGGCGCGTTTGTCGAAACGTCGTTCGTGGCCATCCCGCGCATCATCGACGCCGTCTGGTCGCTGCCGTTTCCGGACCTGACCACGACCTTCCGCAGCAATCTCAATCTCCACACGCTCGCGGATTTCGTCCTCTTCGACCGCTTCCGATTCATCCTCAATCCGCTCGTCATCGGTATCGCGTTGATCGTGCTCGTGCAGCGCGCCGTCACACGCCGCAGCGACGCGCTCGACCTTCCGCTGGCCGTACTCGCCGCCTTCGCCATCCTGACGCAGCGCAGCGCGCTCGGCCGCGCCGACTTTCCGCATCAGTACTTTTCCGCGTTCCTGATCGGCCCGATGATCCTGATCCTGCTAGTGCTCCTCGGCCGCGCCACCGCGCACGTATGGCGCACGCGCGACCGCGCCGAGCAAGCCTTCGTCATCCTCGCCGCGGCCATCCTCGTCCCCCTGCTGGCGGTGATGCTGTGGGTTCCCGACATCGCCAACATGCGTCTCGACGACACGACCCACTACCTCGGACGCGTGAGCCGCATCGGATGGATCGATCCAGCCGCCGAGGAGATTCGGAATCGCGTGGAGGGTGTGAAGGGAGTGGTCGATGAATTGAGTAAACCGAACGAGCCGCTCTTCGACTTTTCCAACCAGCCGGCTCTCTATTTTTTCTGCGATCGGCCGAATCCGACGCGCTTTTATCAAGTGCCGATCCTTTCGCCGCGCGAGTATCAGATCGAAACGATCCGCGCTCTCGAACGCACCAAGCCTCCGCTCGTCATCCGCCATTCGCCGCAGGAGTTCGACGTCTTCGACGGCATCGACAACTCCATCCGCGCGCAGGCCGTGGCCGGCTACATCGACGATCACTACAGCTACGCGCGATCGACGCGCGGCGTCGAAATCTGGCGGCGACGCACTGACGCGCCGCCGCTGAATCTCAACGCCTACCTCGCCCGAATCCGCATCCCCACGCTCGAAGAGCTCGGCGCGATCGGCGAGCGCTCGCGCGTCGTCTTCCCGTCCGCCGGCAGCCTGCCGGGCGCGAACGGCGCGTACTGGCGCAGCGATCTCACGCTGCACAATCCCCTCAAAGATCGAATGACGCTCGGCCTGCGCTACGTCGCCGGCGACGTTCGCATCGACCGCGCCGTCACTATCCTCGGCGGCCAGAGCCTGCGCTGGGAGGACGTCGTCAAGTCGCTCTTCCGCGCCCCCGAGGGAAGCGGTGTGTTGTGGATCGAATACCGAGGCAAGACTGCGCCGGTCGCGCTGCTGAAAACCTACGACGCCGCACGCGGCGCGCAAGGCTCCGTCGACGCGCCGCTGTCAATGAGCGACGCCGCCACCGCCGGCACTGACAACGCCGACCTCACCATCGTCGGCATCCCCGGCGGCGCGCAACGCCGCGTCAACCTCGGCATCGTCAACGTCGGAAAAATCCCCGCCACCTTCCGCATTACCGTCCGAACGCGCACCGGCCAGCAGATCGGCAAACCGTTCGAAGAAGCGCTCGGCGAAGACGCGTCGCGCATGATCGCCGACATCGACAAAACACTCGGCGTATCGATCGACGAAACCACCGCCGTACACGTCACGATGACCGCCGGCACCGGAGTCGCCTACGTCAGCATCGTCAACGCGATGGGCGACTCGCAGTTCCTGCCGGCGACGGCGCGTTAGTTCCCACTAATGCAGCATCGCCTTCGCGTCCTCTTGAGCCTTCGCGCCTTCGACCTCAAAGCTCGGATCGTTCGGTGAATTGATCACGTCCTGCAGGATGCGGATCGCTTCGGGCGAGTTTTTGCTGTCGTTCGATACCAGCGCATCCGCCAGAAAAACGCGCGTGATCTTGTTTGTCGGATCGAGCTTGTACGCCTCCCTGAGGAATCGTACGGCCTCGTTGCTCGACGCCCAGCCGGTGAGAAACGGCACGTGCGGCGTCATATCGTGGAGGCGGCCCAGGATGCGTTGCGGACCGCCGCCGTCCATTTTTGGATTGATCAGCATGGCGATCGTCGCTTCACGGCGGATGCGGTCGGCCGCACCCTGGCGGACCGCGGCCATCTTGCCGTATGCGAGCGCCCACTCACCCCAGTTCGCCGAATCCCAAAGAAATACTTCTCCGGCGCCGGGGATCGTGCGGGCCGCGTCGGCGACCTGCTTCTCGGCGGCATCTGATTTGACGCCCTTCGCCGCCAGCAAGCGATTGATGACTGCCAGCGCGCTCTCGCCGGCGGTTTTCGCAACGCCGTAGACGTTCTTCTTCTCATCGACCGTCGACGCCACATACGCGCCTTTGAATCGCATCGCGCGCAGCAGTTTCCAGCGCGCCTCGAGATTGTTTGGATCCTGCGCTACCGCCTTCTGATACGCGGCGATGGCCGCATCGATCTGCGCCGCTTTCGCGCGCCCGCCCACATGCCCCTCGGCGCGCGCATTCCAGTGCTGATCTCCATCGCTGATCTGAGCCGCAGCAGTGAAGGCAAACGCGGCGATGACAGTCGCAATCAGCACGATTTTTCGCATGCCGGCGATTGTATGGCACCTTCCTTGAACCTCATCCGTAGCGATGCGCAACACGATCATTGCCGCCTCCGTCCTGCTGCTGTTGAGCGCCTGCCGCGGCGAAAAAGTACCGCGCGATTATCAGAACGCCCCGCCTGCGATGCGGCATCCGCCAACTTCCTCCGCGCAAACGCCGACTGCCAACGGCATGCGCGGCGCCGCGCCGGAACCGAGCAAAGGCGCCGAGGGCGCCAACATCACGCAGAAACCGGCGTCGGCGACATCGCCGAACGAGAAGGTCGGCAACCAGGCGCCGACAACTACGACAACTCACACGTAGACCTGTCATCCTGAGCCGCCGGAGCTTCTTCGGCGAAGCCGAAGAGCGTAGGACGGTCGAAGGACCCCCCGCCTGGTAACCCGGGAAGGGCGGCGGCTTTTCGCAAGGGTTAGCAGGTTGGGGGTCCTTCGACCGTCCTACGCCGGTCCGCGCTTCGCGCTCCTCGGCTTCGGCGGCTCAGGATGACAGCAATACAATCGCCGAACCTTGCGCGTCGTCTTCTTCGGCACTCCTGAATTCGCGGTCCCCACTCTCGAAGCGCTTGCACGCGAGCACGAGATCGCGCTCGTCGTCGCACAGCCGGACAAGCCGGCCGGCCGCGGGATGAAGATGCAGGCGCCGGCCGTCGCCTTGAAAGCGCGTCACATGGGATTGCCGCTGGCGCAGCCGCCGCGAATTCGCAGCGACGAGTTCCTAGCATCGATCGCGGCGCTGACGCCGGATGCCGGCATCGTCGTCGCGTACGGAAAAATCCTGCCGGCGAATCTGCTGGTGATTCCGCGGCATGGCTTCATCAACGTCCACGCCTCGATCCTTCCGAAGTACCGCGGCGCCGCGCCGATTCAACGCGCCATCGAACATGGCGAAACGACCACCGGCGTCACGATCATGCGCGTCGACGAGGAACTCGATCACGGCGCGATGCTGGCGATTGAAACGACGGAGATCGGTCCCGACGAACGGACGCCATCGCTCGCATCACGCCTGTCGAAAATCGGCGCCGACGCATTGCTGCGCGTTCTCGGATCGATGCCCGACGGAACGCCGCAGGACCACGACGCCGCAACATACGCGCCGAAAATCGAAAAAAGCGAAGGCGCGATCGATTGGAGCAACTCGACCGCGTCGATCTACAACAAGTTCCGCGCCTTCGATCCGTGGCCGGGCATCTTCGCCGGCGAGCTGAAGCTGATCGACGTCGCGCCGGCGAATGGCCACGGCGCGCCGGGAACGATCCTCAGCGCGAGTAGCGACGGCGTCATCGTCGCCACCGGCGACAGTGCGTTGCGCCTGATTGCCGTGCAGCGTCCCGGCAAACCGAAAGCGGCGGCAGCGGACGTGTTGCGCGGTTTGAGCCGGTTATGAATGAGCGCCGGCGGGCACTCGAGCTCCTTCGCCGCATCGAACGCGAATCGGCATTTGCCTCGCTGTTGTTGACCAACGACTCCGGGTTCGTGCGCACACTCGTCCTCGGCGTCCTTCGCTGGCGTTCGCGGCTCGACTTCGTGATCGATTCGTTTGCAACCAGCAAAATCGAGCCGGAGATCCGCGACATCCTCCGCCTCGGCGCGCTGCAACTGCTGTTCATGCGCGTCGCGCCGCATGCGGCGGTCGGCGAGACGGTGGCGCTCGTGCCGTTGCGCGCGCGCGGATTCGTGAACGCGATCCTGCGCAAGATTTCGAAGGGTGCGCCGGAGCCGGCGGACGTGGCCACGCGCGCCGCGCATCCGCAGTGGCTCATCGATCGCTGGACGCGTTTCTATGGCGCGGAGCGTGCGGCGAAAATCGCCGAGGCGAATCAGGAGCTGTCGTATCCCGACGCGATGACCGATTCGCCGCCCGCGGATGCGACGGCCTCGGAGCTCGTGCCCGGCATGTGGAAGCTGACCGGATCGAGCGCCGACGTCGACGGATTCGCACTCGACGAAGGAAGCGGCGTCATCGCCGACATCGCCGCCGCGGTGGGCGACGACGTGCTCGATCTCGCCGCGGCGCCGGGCGGCAAATCGCTGGTGATGCGTGCTCGCGGCGCGCGGGTGGTAAGCAACGACGTGTCGATTTCGCGTCTTCGTCCGCTTTTCGGCAAATCTTCAATCGTCGTAAGCGACGGACGACAACCGCCGTTCGCGCGGCAGTTTCAAGTCGTCCTGCTCGACGCGCCGTGCAGTGCTACCGGCACCATTCGCAAGAATCCCGAGATCAAGTGGCGGCTGCGCGAGGACGATCTGGCGTCGTTCGCGGAGTTGCAGAAACAACTTCTCGCCTCGGCGCTCGACCTCGCATTCGAGACCGTCGTCTATTCGACGTGCTCGCTGGAACCCGAGGAGAACGACGCCGTCGTCGATGAAGTCTTGCGCACGCGGACCGACTTCATTCGCGGCGATCTAGCGAAGCTCGTGAACGCGAATGTCGCGCGGTGGGTGGAGAACGGCGTGCTGCGTTTGACACCGGAGGCAGGCACGGACGGTTTTACGGCGCATGTGTTGCGAAGAGCGATCCCGGTGGCGTAGCCATCGTAAGAACCGTAGCCCCCAGCTTTGAGCTGGGGGGTTTCGGATCGCGCAAGACTCGTGAGCCCGTTTTAACGGGCGAAAGAAAGCTTTCTCTCGCCCGCCAAGGCGGGCTCCCAAAATATCGCGGACCCTTTTCCCACGCGTGAACGCGTGGGCTACGGTTCTCACGCCGGCTACGCCGACGGAGTCGTATTCAGCATTTTGCGAGCGTCGGCTCGTTGCGGCCTCCGCGCGGGATCACCGGAGATCCTGACGGTTCGCTGCGCGCTTCGTCAGGATAAACTTCTCCTCCCATTGGCTCGCGACCTTCTCATCGGCAACGGCTCACTCGTCCTCGGATTTGACGCCGCATACCGGCTGGCGGACTTTTACTTTCCGCATGTCGGTCTCGAGAATCACGCCGGCGAACGATTCCGCTTCGGCGTCTCCGCGGATGGCGCGTTTTCCTGGGTCGAGGACGATGCTTGGCAGCGCACGCTGACGTATCTGCGCGAGACGAACGTCACCGACGTCACCTGCGTCAACGACACCCTCGGCATCCGCTTGCGTTGCTACGACGCCGTCGATTCCGAGTGCAACGTTTACGTTCGGAAGATCGTCGTGCGCAACATGCGCAACGAGCCGCGGCGCGTGAAGCTTTTCTTTCATCACGGGCTCGAGTTGTACGGCAGTCCGAATGCCGACACGGCCATGTTCGATCCCGATTCGCGCAGCGTCATTCACTACAAGGCGAAACGGTATTTCCTGATCAGCGGTGCGACGGAGCGCGATTCCGGCATCGCCGAGTACTCGTGCGGACGGGCCGGCATCGGCGACAGCGAAGGCACCTGGCGCGATGCCGAGGATGGCGAGCTGTCGATGAATGCAATCCAGCAGGGGGCGGTCGACTCCACCGTCGCGCTGTCGATCGAATTGGAGCCGCTCGGAAGCCACACCGCGTACTACTGGATCTGCGCCGGCGCGCGGTATGGCGAGGTGCGCAAGCTTAACGACCATGTGATCAGCGAGACGCCGGCGCGGATCATCGCGCGTACGGCGTCGCTTTGGTACACGTGGGTCAACAAATCGGGCGAGGATCTCAGCGATTTACCCGAGGAGATTCTCGATCTGTATCGAAGGTCGCTGCTGGTCGTGCAGACGCATTGCGATCATCAGGGCGGCATCGTGGCCGCGGCGGACTCCGACATCGAGTGGGGCCACAACGATCACTACGCGTATGTCTGGCCGCGCGACGGCGCGTTCGTCGCGGACGCCATGGACCGTGCCGGCTTTCATCAGATCGCGCGCCGTTTTCTGCAGTTCGCGCACGACACGATCAGTAACGATGGTTACTTTTTGCACAAGTACGCGCCGGACGGATCGCTGGCGTCGTCGTGGAATCCGTGGGTGCGCAACGGGCAGAAGCAGTTGCCGATTCAGGAGGATTCGACCGCGCTCGTGCTCTGGCTTCTGGCGCGGCACTACGACCGCACGCGCGACCTCGAATTCATCCGCAGCGTCTATCGCAGGCTGGTCGTGCAGCCGGCCGACTTCATGGCCCGCTACCGCGATCCGAAGACGCAGTTGCCGTTGCCGTCGTTCGACATGTGGGAGGAGCGGCAGGGCGTTTTCACGTTCACGTCGTCCGCGGTTTGCGCGGCGCTGACCGCGGCGGCCGATCTGGCAAACCTCTTCAACGAACAGGAGCGCCGCAGCCACTATCTCAAGGTCGCCGGCGAGATTCGCGATGCGATGGTCCGGCATTTGTGGCTCGACGATGAGTCGCGATTCGCGCGCGGTCTTACGCTCACCGGCGACGCACTCGAACTCGATCGCACCGTCGACGCATCGACGTTCGCCACGTTTTTCCTCGGCACGTTCGGCGCCGACACGGCCATGGTCGAAGGGACCATGCGTGCCATTCGCGAAACGTTGTGGGTGCAGACGGAAATCGGCGGTGTTGCGCGTTACGCAAACGACCGCTACCAGCGAAACGTCGGCGACGAGGATCCGATCCCGGGAAATCCGTGGCTGATCTGCACACTCTGGCTGGCTGAGCACTCCATCGCCCGCGCGACCTCGGTGGCGGAACTGCAATCGGCGCTCGATCTTCTGCGCTGGGCACGCGCGAAGGCTCGGCCGTCGCTGGTGCTGCCCGAGCAGGTGCATCCGTACAGCGGCGCGCCGCTGTCGGTTTCGCCGTTTTCGTGGAGCCACGCGCAGGTCGTTTCGGTCGTTCGCGGGTACCTCGACCGACTCCGTTTTCTACGCCGGAACGGCTCCGAAAATGCGTCGCGCGCGCAAGTGAAAAATGCGCCGGGAAACTCCGTTGACAAACCACCATCGTTCTCATAGATTGCCAAAAACCTAGAAAACATCAGGGTTTCTCTCATCTCAGCAGGAGGAGTCGTCTATGGCAGGCAAGGGTGACGTCATCAATGAAATCGCCGAACAGGCGGGGATTTCGAAGAAGGAAGCAGCGGCCGCGTTCGACGCGTTCGTGAACTACATTTCCACTACGTGTCAGAGCGGCGAGCGCTGCGCCATTCCGGGCCTCGGCAGCTTCGCGGTGTCGCAGCGCAAGGCGCGCGAGGGCCGCAATCCGCGCACGAATGAAAAGATCACGATTCCGGCGTCGAAGAACGTCCGCTTCAAGGCCGGCAAGGATCTGCGCGAAGCCGTCAACACGAAGCGCGGCAAGAAACGCTGATCTCGATTTCGCCGCAATCAAAAACGCCCCGCGATGCGGGGCGTTTTCATTTTGCTGTCATCCTGAGTCGCCGGAGGCGTTGGAGCGCGAAGCGCGGAACGCCGCAGGACGGTCGAAGGGCCCCCTCCCTGCTAACAAGGGAAGGGCGGCGGCGAGTCACGTTGCAAGCACTTGGGGGATCCTTCGACCGTCCTGCGCGACTCCGGCTTCGCCTACGTCGCTCCGGCGGCTCAGGATGACAAACCGCCCCTCGCGTTCGAGGGGCGGTTCAACAAAACTTACCGCGAGCTTGAATGCGACTGCTGCGACTTCGCAACCCACGTCTTGAACGTTTCGGCGGGGACGCTGCCGGAGATCGAGACGGAGCTGTCGGTGCGGGTCACCGTGAATTTGCGCAGGACTGAGACGAGATCGGGCGACTGCTCCTGAACCGCGAGGCGCATCGCGGAGAGCGCGCCGCGGAGCGTGTCTTCGACGAGGCCGAGCGTTTCGGAGTCGCTGGAGAGGCCGATCGCGCTCAGTTTGAGCGAATCGCCGCTGTCCGTTGCCCAGATGGCGACGGTCGACACATTCTTGAGCGCCGCGCCGATCGCCTGCGACTGCGTGCCGCCGCCGAGTTTCGGCGCGCCGGTGATGCGCTGCGCGCGCGGGACGTCGACGAGCACGAAGGCCGTGGCATGCGCATCGATGCGAGCCATGTCGCGTCCGAGGCCGGTCGTGGTTGCGAATGTGGTTCCGCCGGTGGCGCGGCTGGCCAGCGCTTCGAGCACCGCCGGCTCGCTGCCGATCAGCGCGAGATGCGCGTCGGGAAACGCGACGACACCGCGATGCGAGTCGCCGCTCTTCTGCGGCATCACGAAGTACGTACCGTGCGCCGAGGACTTCTTGATCGCGCCGCGCGAGACGAGCGCGCTGCTCAGCCGGTCAACGTTGAAGCGGCCGTCGGCGGCGATGAGGAAATCGGCATCGCTGCCGAGATTCGTGCGCGGCGAGGTTGCGAAGACCACGACGTCGATGTCCTTCGTCGGCTGGAGACCGGAGTCGCGCAGGAACGCCATCGCATCGTCGTCATTGCTGATGTGCGCCGTCTGCGCGAAGAGCGCGGCCGAGAGCGGGCTGCTGCGCATGTCCGCGAGGCGAACCACGCCGACGGAGACGGAATCGTTCGGGATGAGCGACATCGCGTCGTTTTTTGCGAAGGCCGCGGGCGCGAGCGCGAGGGCCAGGATGGCTACTGCAAGAAACTGCCTTTTCATTTAGAACTCCTTTCGTTGGAACAACCAGGAAGCGAGGGTGAGACAGACAAAACCGAAGATGGCGGTGCTCCAGAATGGCGCCGCGGTGACTTTGATGATTTCGTTTTCGAACTGCCGGCCGCCGACGAAGGCAACCACCGAGGTTGCAAGTTCGGCGGTCTTCGGCATGATCCAGTAGAGCGTCTTGATGCTCATGGCCTGCCATTCCTTCGACAGTGCCGCTTCGATGCGTGCGTGACCGGCCAGCATCACTCCGAAGAAGAAGACGCCGTAGGTGGCCATGATCGAAACCGCGGTCGACGAGGTGATGACGCCGATCATGAACGCGAACGCCAGCAGCACCGCGATCAGAAAGAGGATCACGCCTCCCGCGAGGAAGAAGCGCGGATGAAACACGTGTGTTTTCCACGCCACAATCATCCAGATCGAGCCGATCAGATAGACGATGTTGCTGGCGGCGAGAATCAAGCCGGCCACATAGCGCGAAAGGATCAATTTCATCCGCGACACCGGCCGTGAGAGGTAGAGATCGATCGTCCCTTTTTCCTGCATGCGCGGCACGAGATGCGCCGTGGCGAAGATCGCCAGGAACGTGCAGAGAACGTACAGGACGCCGGAGAAGCCGGACTCGAAGCCCATGACCAGCTTCTCGATGGACATCGAGCCGCTCACTTCGACCTGCTTGCCGAACAGCTTCGCGCCGGCCAGCGCGCCGTCGACGATGTCGAGGTTGATGGCCGAGGCAAAGATCAGGATGAAAATCGTGGAGAGAAAAAAGTAGGCGACCAGCGTCCAGCGCGCGGCGGCTTCGCGCATCACATCTTCGATATTCGCCATCAGCACTTTCATAGCAGCGCTCCTTCTGACGCCTTGTCAGACGATTGCCCACCCGGATCGACGGCGCGGACGAGATCGACGAATACGTCTTCGAGCGTCGAGCGCACCGGCGAGAGCTCGGTGAGCATGCCGCCGCTGGCGCGGAGCTTGTCGACCAGCGCGTTGAGATGCGAGATGTCGTCGACGGTCAGCAGCATGTGGCCGTTGACGCGCTGCACGCCGGCACCGCTCTCGCGGAACGCTCCGATGAGCGCGTCGTCGACCGGCGCGGCGGGAACGAGTTTGTATTGCGTGGCGCGGCGCGTGAGCTCTTCGATGCTGCCCGCCGCGGCAACTTTTCCGCTGCGAAGAACGGCCACGTGATCGCACGTCAGCTCGATCTCGGACAGGAGATGCGAATTGAGCAACACCGCCGTTCCGTTCGCGGCGGCCTCGGCGCGGAGGATGTCGCGGATCTCGCGGCGGCCGACGGGATCGACACCGTCGGTCGGCTCGTCGAGGAGCAGCACGTGCGGCGAATGCAGCAGCGCGATGGCGATGCCGAGGCGCTGCGTCATCCCTTTCGAGTACTTCTTCACGCGGACGTCGATCCATTGCGCGATGCGCAACTTCTCCAGCAGCTCCAGCGAACGGCTCTTGATCGTGGAGTCGTCCATGCCAGACATTTTTCCGAAGATACCCAGCGCCTGGCGCGCGGTGAGGTAGCCGGGGATCTTGTGACCTTCCGGCAGGTATCCGACGCGGCGGCGGCTCTCTGGATCTCCGGCCGGCATCCCGTTGAGACGCGCTTCGCCGGAGGTGGCACGGGTGAGATCGAGCAGGATCTTGACGGCCGTCGTTTTGCCGGCGCCGTTAGGCCCGAGGAGGCCGAACAGTTCGCCCTCGCGAACGCTGAAGTCGATGCCGTCCAGCGCCGTGATCCGCGAGCGTCCGACCGAGGACTTGTATTGCTTTTTGAGGCCCGAAACCTCGATGACGGTCTGAGTCATGGCAGCTCTTTACGATGTAAAGCCGTTCGGGTTGCGAAGAATGCCGTTCGCAACAGGCGGGTTCTGTATCATCGCCCGACCCTCGACCATGACTGACCGCGCTGTTTTCTTCGATCCGACCCATCGCCGCTGGTGGTGGATCAAGCGCCTCGGCACAATGCTGGGTCTGCTCGCGGTCGTCACGGTCAGCGCCTGGCTAGTCAGTCTTTTCACGGCGCCGCTGCTGCCGGGGATGCGTGGCATCACGGTTCCCATCATTCGGTCGTTGCGCCGCAGCACGCACTTTCCGCGGCACCAGAGCCGCGCGCAGCAATTTCTGCTGAAGCGCGACCGCGGCAGGTTGCTCGCCGCCATCGCGAAGGACAAACTTCGCGGCCTCGCGCAGCAAGCGAAAGGGCCGATCTCGCCCGCCGCAACCGGCAGCGGAATCGTGGCCGCGTTCTACGCCCCGTGGCAGGAAACGGGTCTGATGTCGCTGAACAAAAACGCTCCGCAGATGACCCACCTGCTGCCGGTCTGGGTGCATCTGCAGCAGGATGCGAACGGCCTCGACTTTCATGACTGGGATCCGCTGCTGACGCCGCACAACGTCGAGGTGGTTAAGGTCGCGCGCGAAAACAACCTCAACATCGTGCCGGTCTTCAGCAACGCGCAGATTTCATCAACCGGCTCCGGCGAGTTCGATCCGAAGCGCGTCCACATCTTCCTCACCAATCCCGCGCTGCAGACGAAGATGATCATGGCGCTGCGGCAGTGGTGTCAGGCCAATCGTTTTCAGGGGATCAACGTCGACTTCGAAAACCTGATGCCGCAGGACTACCCGCTGATGATTCCGTTTCTGCAGCGGATGAAGGCCAATTTCGCGCCGGTGCATCTCATCGTCAGCGCCGATCTCGAAGCGGGCGAGAGGATCGATTGGCGGAAGGCGGCTGCGGCCTGCGACTTCGTGATCGTCATGGCCTACGACGAGCACGGCGAGAGCAGCAAGCCGGGTCCGATCGCATCGATGTCGTGGTATCGCGACGTGGTGCAGCGCGCGCTGCGCAGCATTCCGCGCGACAAGCTCGTGGTCGGCATCGCCAACTACGCCTACGACTGGATGGAAGGCCGCGGCTGGGGCGATCCGACCACGTACCAGGGCGCGCTGATCCTCGCGCAGGATTTTCGCCAGCAGGAGAAGCCGGAGGACATCGTCGACTTTGACGATGAGGCGCTCAATCCGACGTTCTGGTACGTCGACGATGACGGCAAAGAGCACGAGGTGTGGATGCTGGACGCGGTGACGGCCGCGAACCAGTGGCTGATCGCGTCGAACTACGGGGTGCGCGGCGCCGCGGTCTGGGTTCTCGGATCGACCGATCCGTCGATCTGGACGTTCATCCACCGCGATCGCCTCAGTCACCCGCCGAACATGAACGTGCTCGGTAACGTGAGTTTTCCGTACTTCCTCGAATTCGTCGGCGAGGGCGAAATCTCACACGTCGACAAAGAGCCGATCGACGGCTCTCGTTCGCTCGAAATCGATCCGCAGACGGGGCTAGCCCTCGATGAGTCGTACCACAAGTTCCCGACGTCCACCGTCATCTCCCGCACCGGCTACCGACCGAAGATGCTGGCGCTGACCATCGACGACGGGCCGGCCGATCCGTACACGGCGCAGATGCTCGACGAGATGAAGAAGTTGAATGTGAAGGCGACGTTCTTTCTGATCGGCCAGAACGCCGAGCGCTATCCGAATCTCGTCCGCCGCATCTGGGCCGAAGGCCACGAGATCGGCAACCACACCTACACCCATCCGAACATGGGCAGCGTCTCTCCGCAGCAGGCGCGGCTGGAGATGAATGCCACGCAGCGCGTTTTCCAGAGCCTGCTCCATCGTTCGACGCTGCTCTTCCGTCCGCCGTACAACGCCGACGCCGAACCGTCGACGAAAGATGAGGCGGAACCGATCCGGCTCGCGTCGCAGCTCAACTACATCACCGTTCTCGAGTTCCTCGATCCGCAGGACTGGCGGCTGACCGATCCGCTGCCGGACGGCGGAACGAAGGAGCGTACGGCGCGGCAGATGCTCGACACGATCGAGCAGCAGCTCGACATCGAAAAGGGAAGCTGCGTTCTCTTGCACGACGGCGGCGGCAACCGCGCCGAGACAGTGAAGCTGATCCCGCTCATGGTCAACGAGCTGCGCGCCAAGGGCTACACGTTCGTCCCCGTCTCGACGCTGATCTACTCCACGCGCGACAAGGTCAATCCGGAAGTGAACAGCTCCGACACGTTAATGCTCGCCACCGACCGCGTCGTGTTCGAAGCGATCTATCTCTTCGAACTGTTCCTCCGCATCGCTTTCACGACCGCGATCATCCTCGGCACGTTGCGCGTGGTCTTCGCGACGATCCTGGCTCTGATCTCGAAGTGGCGCGAACGCTATGACAAATTCGACGCGACCTTCCGGCCGGCGGTCAGCGTCGTCATCGCTGCGTACAACGAGGAAAAGGTGATCGCGCGGACGATCCGCGCGGTCATCGCGACCGGCTACGAACCGCTGGAGATCATCGTGGTCGATGACGGCTCAAAGGACGATACAGCCGGCGAAGTGCGCTCGAATTTCGGCGACGCGGTCACGCTCCTCGTTCAATCCAACGGCGGAAAGGCCTCGGCGCTGAATCACGGCATTGCCTTCGCCACGAGCGACATCATCATCGCCCTCGATGCCGACACTGTCTTTGCGAAAGACACGATCGAGAAGCTGATCCGCCACTTCACCGATCCGCTCGTCGGCGCCGTCGCGGGCAACGTGAAGGTAGGCAACCGCGTGAATCCGCTGACGTACTGGCAGTCGATCGAATACGTAACCAGCCAGAACCTCGACCGCCGCGCGTACGCGACGATGAACTCAGTGACGGTCGTGCCCGGCGCGGTGGGCGCCTGGCGGCGCGAGGCGATCCTGCAGGCCGGTGGCTACACCAGCGACACGATGGCCGAGGACATGGATCTGACGTGGAGGATCCGCCGGATCGGGTGGAAGATCGAAACGGAGTCGAATGCAATCGGCTACACCGAGGCGCCGGACAGCATTCGCGCACTGTTCGGGCAACGATTCCGCTGGGCGTTCGGAACGCTGCAATCCCTCTGGAAACATCGCCGGGCCATGTTCCGCTACGGCTGGTTCGGCACGGTGATGCTGCCGTCGCTCTGGCTGTTCCAGGTCGCCTTCCAGGTCCTCTCGCCGCTCGTCGACCTGCAAATCCTCTGGGCCCTCGGCGGCGCCATTCACGCCGGCATGCGCCGCCTCAACGGCGACTGGCAACCGCTCCCGAACGCGCTCTCGTCGCTCTACCTGATCGCGTTCATGTACGCCTTCTTCTTCGTCGTCGAACTGATCGGCGCACTGGTCGCGTACAAACTCGACCGCGAAGATCCCAAGGTCCTGGTCTGGCTCTTCTGGCAACGCTTCCTCTACCGCCAGCTGATGTACGCCGTCATTCTGAAGTCGATCAAAACCGCCGTCTCCGGCATTCGCACGGGATGGGGAAAACTCGAGCGCAAAGGCACCGTCGAGATGGCCGGCGAAACGACCGACCTGCAAGTGCGCGAAGCGCCAGTGTCATCGTTGTCATCCTGAACCGCCGGAGGCGTTGGAGCGCGAAGCGCGGAACGCCGCAGGACGGTGAAGGATCTCAAGATGCGCAACTCCGGCTGAAACCCGCTGGGATTCAACACAGCTTGGGAAGCTTGAGATCCTTCGGCGTCCTCCGCCGTTCCGCTGCTTCGCAGCTCCCGGCTCCGGCAGCCTCAGGATGACAGTTACGTCAGTCGCCCCTCCACCACGCCCCAATCCACATTCGCGAGGAACGCGTCGATGTACTTCGGACGATCGGCCGGTTTGTAATCGAGCAGGTAGGCGTGCTCCCAGACGTCCATCACCAGCAGCGGGACGAAGCCGGCGACGTTTCCGTTCTGGTGGAGCTCGATCCAGTGATTGGAGACGCGTCCGTTGGCGGGATCGAGGTAGCAAATCGCCCAACCGACGCCGCGCATTTTGCCGACGCTGACGAAGTCGGTGCGCCAGATGTCGAAGCTGGGGAAGCTGCGCTCCACCGCCGCGCGAAAGCCGGACGCCGGGTCGCCGCCGCCGTTCTGCTTCATGTTCGCGAAGTAGTACTCGTGCAGCACCATGCCGTTGTATTCGAATCCGAGGCGGCGCGTGAGCTCCGAGTAGGAGGGCATCTCCTCTTTGTCGACCTGGCCGTCGGCGAGGATCTCGTTGATTTTTTCGGTGAGGAGATTCGTGTTGGTGACGTATCCCTCGTAGAGCTTGAAATGCATCTCCAGCGTCTTGTCGGAGATGCCGGTGAGGCCGGAGAGGTTGAACGTTTTCGGTTTGTAGCTTTGCGGTTCCATGCACCGCGCACGTGCACTAATCGTGCGCGCAGCGGAACGTCGCGTAGGCGTAGGGATACGACGGACGGAACCAGTTGCGGAAGCTGCGGCGGATGAGCTCGGGCGCGGTGGCTGGCGACGCGCCCTTCATCACGTAGTGCTTGCCGTCGAAGAAATCCACCGAGTACTGCGGATACGACGACATCGCTTCGAAGCCTGGGAACGCGGCGAAGATCGTCGACGTCCACTCCCAGCCGTTACCGACGAGATCGTGAACTCCCCACGCGCTGACGCCGGCCGGATACGAACCGATCGCGACCGGATCCCAATGCCTGAACCCGAAATTGCCGTGGGTTACGTTTGGCTGCGACGAACCCCACGGAAAGAGCCGCTCTTCACCCGACGGCGTTCCAAACGCCGCGCGGTGATATACGCCCTCGGACGGCAGCCGCTTCCCGCGCCATGCGGCGTACGCGCTCGCTTCGTCGTGCGTAACGTACACCGGCGCATCGAGCGGCAACGGCTGTAATTCGAACAGCCCGCGCCATTGCCATGCGCCGTCCTGTTTCGTCCAGAAGTGCGGCGGATTCGCGTCCGTCGCTTCGAGGAATTCGAGATAGTCGCCGTTTGTGACGTCGTGGCGATCGATGGAGAACTCGCCGACCTCGACGCGCATCCGCGGAAACTCGTTGTCCCATCCGAACTCGTCGCGTGAACCGCCGAGCGTCGCTGCACCGGCGGGGATGCGCACCATGTCCTTTACGACATCGCCGCGTGACAGTGCACCGCTTCGCCGCAACGGCGCGATCGGATTCTTCCGCTCGTACGGCAGCTCGTGAAACAGATACAGCAGCGTTTCCTGATGCATCTGCTCGTGCTCGAGGACTGTCAGCGCCGCCTCGGCATTGCGCGTCTGCGGCACCGCACCGTCGTCGATTGGACCATCGCACAACGCGTGGAAAATCAGATCGTCCGCATCGCGGCCATACCCTTGCACATCGTTGCGCGACGGCCAGAAATCGGTTGGCGTCTTCGCGGCATCTTCATCCGCGGGATCGATGCCGCGCGCAAACAGCGTCTCGAACTCCGGATCGATTCCGTGATGCTTCAACGCCAGCTTGATGAGCGTGTTGACCGCGAAGGCAGGGATGTGCCCTTCGTAAAATACGATCGGATTTCGTAGCGGAATCGGCCGGTCGTAGTACGCGTCACCGATCGGAATCGCGAACAGCTCGCGCGTGAACCTGCGGCCGTCGCGATACCAGTCGATGAGCCGGTCGCGGTTCAATCCGTCAGGAAAGGCGGCGTGTCGCATGCGCGAATTGTATTGCGGCTTCAGACGACCGCCGGCTCTCCCACCGGCACTTCGATGACGCGGAACGGCTGGCGGTCTTCGTAATGCGCGGCCAGCAACGGCATGGCCACGTTGTAGACCGGCACGTTGCCCTTCGTGCGCCCTTCGAGCGAGCCTCGATGCGCGTGGCCGTGGAAGACCGCGTTGCAGCGGTAGCGATCGATCGGCTCTTCGAGGCGCGACGACCCGAGGAACGGGCTGATCTCCGGCGGCTCGCCGTCGACCGTGGCGTGGATCGGCGAGTAGTGCAACACCGCGATTTTCTGCGGCGTGCGCAGCCGCGCCAGCGCCATCTCGAGCTTCAGCGCCTCTTCGATCGTCTCGTGGACAAACTTCTTGATGATCTCTTCGCCCCAGGCATTGAGCTGGCGCCGTCCGAATCCGCCGCCAAATCCCTTGATGCCCGCGAAGCCGACGCCTTCGATCTCATGCGAACCGCCATCGAGCATGGTCACGCCTGCGCCGGCGATGATTTTCACCACCTCGTCCGCTTTGCCCGATTCGAAATCGTGATTGCCGAGGACGCCGATGGAGGGGATACGCAGGAACGCGGTGATGTCCTTCGCCAGATTCCTGGCTTCCTCGACGAGACCGTAGTCGGTGAGATCGCCGCACAAGAGCAGGACGTCGGCTGCTTCCGAAACCGCCGAGAACAGCGGCTGCAAACTGGCCTGTCCTGTCTTCTTGACATGGATGTCGGCGATCGCCGCGATGCGCAGGTGCTCTTTCATTTCGCGCCGTCCACTTCGATGCCCGCCGTCCAAAGCGCGATGTCCTCGGCGCTCATGTCGCCGAGCGGCTTGAGGCGCGCGTCCTGGTATCCCCACTTGTTGATGTCGGTCAGGTACTGCTGCCGCGAGATGATCGTGCCGTAGCAGATTTTTTCTTTCGCGTCCGGCGACTTCGTTTCGTCCGCGATCCGCGCGCCCAGCTCGTCCATCACCCACGCCGGAACCTGCGAGCGCTTGAACGGATAGATGAAGCCGTAGAGCACGAGATGCGCGTAAAGACCGCGCCACAGATGCGCGTAGCGGTCGATCAAACGCCGCCAATCGAGGCGATCGCCGACGGCGTGGATGACATGCGCGACGTCGGCGCCATCGAAGCGCTCGCGCTCCATGATCAACCCCTTCGACCAGATCATCTCTTCGGCCGGAATCAGTTTCACATCGACGCCGAAGACGACGGCGTCCACGGCAAAGTCGAACCACAGCTCGTCGACGACCGCGACTCCATTGCCGGCGCTGAAGATCAGATCGATGAAGTCGTCGCCCTTGAACGCTTTGCCCAGCCAGTGTGGGAAGGTGAGACTCGACTCGTAGCCGGCTTCCTCGAAGACGCGTTTCGCTTTCGGGAAATCTTCGCGGCGGATGAAAACGTCGAAATCTTTCGTGTGCCGCTCGATGCTGGTGTAGTTCGCGAAGGCGTACGCGCCGCCGACGAGAAACGGCACGCCGCCGTCGCGCATCAACTCCATCGAATCGACGTAAAACTTGCGGCTGGCCGGGTCGACCATCGTTTCGGAAGGACTCGCAATCGCGGACATTTCAGTCCGGGAAAACTGCACGGCTCATGCCGGGTTCAGCGGCTGACGTAGATGTTTCCGCGAAGGAAAAACCGCAGCGGCCAGCCTGCCGCCTCACCCGAATTCTCGACACCGATGCGATGACTGACAGCGATGTCATCCTCGGCGACCTCGACGTCGCGTGGCGCGAGCCAGACCGTCCTGCCATCGAGCGGCTCACCATCCAGCGATTTGTCGATCGCCATCGCGGAGCAGAGTTTTCCCGGGCCGTTCATCAGATCGCGATCGCGCTTCGCCTTCGGACGGCGCTCGCGCATCGTCTCGATTCCGCGCAGCGGTTCCGCCGCGCGCAGCAGCACGGCCTCGGCGATATCCGCCTCCTGCGTGACGACGTTCATGCACCAGTGCATCCCGTACGTGAAGTAGACGTACGCGTGGCCGCCGGCGAGGTACATCGACTCGTTCCGCGCGCTGCGCAGGCCGCGGCGTGCGTGGCTGGCGGAATCGTTCGCGCCGAGGTACGCCTCGACTTCGACGAGCCGCGCGGCCAGCAGTTCGCGTCCGATGCGGCGCCACAGCACGCAGCCGAGGAGCTTGCGCGCGACGGTGACCGTGTCGTCGAAATAGAAATTGCGCGGAAGCTTCATTGCGACGGAAACGCGCGATTCGTGGCGCGGCGGTCGAGCTGCTCCTCGGTGACGTGCCGGGCCAGAAGCCGCAGCAATTCGCGATGCACACCCGGCGGGGCTCCGACGACGTTGCCGCGCTGCAGCCACCGCTCGCCGCCCGAGAAGTCGCTGAACACGCCGCCCGCCTCGGTGACCAGCAGTGAACCGGCAGCGACGTCCCACGGCGAAAGGTGCAGCTCGAAGAAACCGTCGAAGATCCCGGCGGCGGTGTAGGCGAGATCGAGCGCCGCCGATCCCGCGCGCCGCACGCCTTTCGCCACGCTGATCACTTCCTGAAAAATCGCGCAGTACACCGACACGAACTGCTGCGCGCGAAACGGAAAGCCGGTGGCGAGGAAGGAACTGTCGATGCCTTCCTGATTCGAAACGCGCATCGGAACGCCGTTGCGGAACGCGCCCGCTCCTCGCTCGGCCGTGAAGAAAATGTCGCGCAGCGGCTCGTAGACAACGCCGGCAGTGATCTCGGCGCCGGTCTTCAGGCCGATCGAAATCGACCAGACTGGAAAATGCTGGAGGTAATTCGATGTGCCGTCGAGCGGATCGATGATCCACGTCCGCCCGCTCGTGCCCTCGAAACTCATCCCCCCTTCTTCGCCGAGGATTGCGTCGTCGGGGCAGTGGTCGCGGATGAGCGAAATGATCGCGGCCTCGCTTTCGCGGTCGGCGCGCGAAACCCAGTCATTGCGCGATTTCAGATCGGCGTCTTCTTTTCCAAGCTGCTCCCAATGCTTCAACAGAACGGCCGCACCGAGGCGCGCGGCGTCCGATGCGAGATCTACATCATTTTTTCTGGCGGTCATGCGAGGCAAATTCTATGGCAGCGAATTGGGCTATGCTCGAAGCGATCCATGCAACCTCGCACGATCTCGCGCTACCGCGTAGGTCGCCTCATCGGTGCAGGCGGCATGGGCGAGGTCTATCTCGCGGAAGACGAGACCCTCAATCGCAAAGTGGCGCTGAAACTGTTGCCCGTGCGATTCACGCGCGATGAGGAACGTGTCCGCCGGTTCCAGCGCGAGGCGCGCGCCGCCTCGGCTCTCAATCATCCGAACATCATCACCATTTACGAGATCGGCCACGCCGATTCGGTCCATTACATCGCCACCGAATACATCGAAGGCGAAACGTTGCGCGAGGTCATGGCCAAACGGCGGCTCAATGCCGGCGAAGTGCTCGACGTCGCCATCGGAGTCTCCAGCGCTCTGGCCGCCGCACACGACGCCGGCATCATCCACCGCGACATCAAGCCGGAAAACATCATGCTGCGGCCCGACGGCTATGTGAAGGTGCTCGATTTCGGCCTGGCGAAACTGGCCGAGCCGGAATCGGCCCTCCAGGACAGCTCGACCGGCACCGTCCTCGGCACGCTGCTCTACATTTCGCCCGAACAAGCGCGCGCCCAACAACCCGACTCCCGCTCCGATCTCTACGCCCTCGGCGCCGTGATGTACGAAATGGTCACCGGCCAGCCGCCCGTGCGCGGCGACAATTTCATCGACATCGCCAACGCCATCGTCAATGAAGTTCCAAAGCCGCCGTCGCATTACGTGAGCAGCGTGCCGCCGGAACTCGATCGCATCATTCTCAAGCTGCTGGAAAAGGATCGCGCAAATCGTTACCAGTCGGCCCGCCAGCTTCTCAATGACCTTCATACGCTGCGCCGCGAGCTGGAGTTCGAAAACAAACTCACCTCCCTGGAAATGCACCGCCATTTCTCCGCGCCGGGATTCGACGAGCAACAGACGGCGCAAATGACGTTTCCGATCGGCACGCGTGGCCGCTTTTTGCTGCCGCGCACGGTCCGCGACTGGCGGACGATCGTATTGATGGCGCTCGTGCTTGTCGGCCTTCTTGCAGCCGCGACCTATTCGATCATCAAGAGCACTCTCTTCGCCGACAAAATCGACAGCGTGGCCGTGCTGCCATTCGTCAACGCTTCCGGAAATCCCAATAGCGAGTATCTCAGCGACGGTCTGACCGACAGCATCACCGATTCGTTGTCGCAATTGCCGGAATTGCAGGTCGTCGCGCATAGCACCGTCTTCCGCTACAAAGGAAAAAATGTCGATCCGCTCGCGATTGGACGCGAACTGCACGTGCGCGGCGTCGTCATGGGTCGCCTCATTCAACGCGGAAACACCGTTGTCGTACGCGCGTCGCTGACCGACGTCAAACGCGGAACGCAGGTCTGGGGACAACAGTACGACCGCAATCTTTCCGACGTCGTGGCGTTGCAGAAGGATCTCTCCGACGAGATCTCGTCACAATTACAGCCCCATCTCACCGGCGAGGAACGAAAGCTGTTGAGCCGCGGCCGTCCGGAGAGCAACGAAGCCTTTCAGCTCTATCTCAAAGGCCGCTATTTCGCTACGAAATACAATGACGAGCAGTCGGCACGGAAAGGAATCGCCTATTTCAATCAATCGATTGAACGCGATCCCACATACGCGCTCGCCTACGCCGGACTGGCGGCCGCTTATTACCAGTTGTCGAACCTTTTCATGCCGCCTCGGGAGGCAATGCCGCGCGTCCGTGAAGCCGCGGAGCGAGCGCTGGCGCTCGACGACTCTCTTGCTCCCGCACATACGTGTCTGGCGCTGACGCTGGTCTGGTATGACTGGGATTTCATCAAAGGAGAGGCCGAATTCCGGCGCGCCATCGCGCTGAACGCCAATGACGCCGAAGCGCATCGCTTGTACGGTGACTTTCTAGTGGCGATGGGCCGCTTCGACGAGGCACTCGTCGAAAAACGCCGCGCCGAAACACTGGACCCGCTTTCGGTTCCTACGAGTTGGGACGTCAGCCGTACGCTTTATTACGCCGGGCGCGACGAAGAAGCGATCGAACAAGCCAAACACACGCTCGATCTCGATTCCAACTTCCCTTACGTTTACGACCTCGAAGCGCAGGTTGACTATAGGAAGAATAAGCTCCCCGAGGCCCTGGCCCTGATGCAGAAAGCCATGCAACTCGGCGGACATAGTCAGCTTCTCATTACGAACTGGGGCATGATCAACGCCCGCGCCGGCAACCGCGACGAGGCGTTGCGGGCAATTGCCGAATTGCGCGCCCGCGCTGCCGGCACCTACACGCTGCCGCTGTTTCTCGCCCGCATTTACGCGGCGCTTGGCAATAACGACGAAGCGATGAAAAACCTCGAACAGATGTACAACGACCGTTCCGAATCCGCGGTCTGGCTCAACGTCGATCCGTCGCTGGACACCCTTCGCAAGGATCCGCGATTCATTGCATTACTCAGGAAAGTCGGAGTGACGAAGTGATGACCCTGGCCGAGCTCCTCCAGGGCGAATGGCCTTTGCTAGCCGCCGGCAACAAAATCCTCTCCGCCCCGCGCTTCCGCTTGCTGCGCAACTTCGGCCTACACCATCTCATCCGCCATCGCGCGCAACTCACGGTCTACATGCGCCTCAACGACATCCCGCTGCCGGGACTGTACAGGCCCACCGCGGACGAGCGGTGACGGTTCATCGCACCATTCGCGCCGAACCCTCGCGAATCGCCCTATCAACCATTTGCCACAGCTTCCGCTCCGCGATGCGGTCAAGCTCTTCCTCGCGCTGATCGAGCGCCTGTTCGCGGCGGCTGAGGTCGCGTTCCTGGGCGTGCAGGTCGTCGAGGCGGGAGCGCTCGCGGGTGGTGAGCTGGCGATCGTCCTGCGCATCTTCGAGCGCATCGCTCTCCCGTTCCAGCTTCCGCGTTTCGCGCTCGATTTCTTTCTGTTGCGGACGCAGTTCCCGTTGCGGCGCGAAGTACTCCCACGCCTCGGCCAGTTTCGCGCGGTCGGTGATCACGTAGCGCCGGCCGTCGTGACGGACCCAGAGGTAATCGCCGCTGAGCGTCCCTTTGACCGCGGTGAAATCCTCGAGTGAACCGCTGATCGTCGTCGAGTTGCCGGCGCCGAAATGCAGCACGTACGAATCGCGCGCCTCAGCGGCGACGGCGATAACAACGAGCAGAACTGCGAATGACAGGGAGCGTTTCATGATGACCTCCGCGCGTTGGACGACGACGCGACGGTGCGGTTAGCTGCCGCCGAGGGTAGGGAAATGCTGCCGCCGATCCTCACCTCTATACATGTCTATGCGCGGCACGGTTCGGCGGGCGCGGCCTGCGATCGCGGTCGATCTTCGTGCGTTCGGATGGGACCGTGCGCACGTCGCCACGCTGCGGCATTCGACGCTGCCGTGGTTCGACGGATTCGCGGCGGACATCTCGCTCGACGCCACGCCGATCGCGGACGCCGGCGAGCTTGGCGCGCGCGACCGGTTGTCGCTCGTTGCGCAATTTGCGGCGCATGAAGCGTTGCTGCAGTTCGCCGGATTTTCGGACGCCGACTACGACCCGGCCGAGTGGGCGGTGGTGCGGAAGCGCGGCAACGACTGCCGGCTCGTGCGCGTGGCGGCTCGCGGAATGGCGGCGGAGGCGCCGCCGGCGCTGACGGTGATCCAGCAGTTCGCGGAAGCGAACGGCGCGCCGCCGCTGGAGTCGTTGCGGCAATCGTGGGGACGCGCGGAATCGGTTTACATCGAAATCGAATCGCGCTTGCGCGGCGATGCGGCTGCCGATTTGCGGTGGATGCGGCGCGCCGCATGCGGCGAGATCGCATCGCCGGGGCCGGATGCGCTGAACGACATCCTGCGCGGCACGGCGCGAAGTTTCCGAGGCGAAGCGATTGAGAGCCTCGGCGCCGCGGCGGCGCTGGGAGGCGAGCAGGTGCTGGAGATCGGACGCGACGCCTCTCCGCTGCAGCGCTACTCCGCGATCAGCGCACTTGCGGCGATCGCCGGGCCGCTGGAGAAACGCGGCGAGAGCGAAATCGTCGAAGCAATCGTCGAGCGTGCGCCGCGGCAGCGGCTGATCTTTGCAATTACCAATCGCGACCGTTTCGACGCCGCCTCCTCGCGTGTTCTGGAGATGCTCGCCGCGACCGACGCCGGAATCTGGATTGCCGCCGATCGCGGCGACATCGATCTGCCGGCCACGCGCTCGTTCATCGTTGCGCCATCGCTGCGCGCGGCACGCGAAGTCGAAGGGCGCGCGCAGCTCGAGGCATTCGTCGAGTCCGACGCCTTTCCGCGCTTTCTCGACTCGGGCACGCTGCCGTTCGATGAGGAAGTCCCGGCGCTGGCGTCATTGCGCGAACCCCTCCGCTCCTACATCGCCGCCATCGCGCTCCTCGGCACGCGCGCGCGGCTCGACGTCGCAGCGGCGTTTTTCCGGCAGCTGATGTTCGGCGAAGCGGTCGAGGGGCTTGTCGTCGACGGCATCACATCGATCGAAGACGGCCAGCTCGTCTTCGCATCGGATGGCGTACGACGGGCGGCTGCGCGGCTGATTCCACCTTCCTCGCAGGCAACGCTTGGCCGCCTCGCGGCTGATGTCCTCGCTGAGACGGGAGACTTCGCCGTGTCGGGGTCGTTGCTGATCGATGCCGGCGACGCGCGAGCAGCGGCGGTGATGCTCGAACGCGCGACGCCGCACGATGCGCTGCCGGTGCTGCGGACGATGCCGCGCCACGCGTTGACGCCGAAGCTCGCGGAAACTCTCGCGTCCGCACTCATCGACGCCGGCCGCTATCGCGATGCGCGCGATGCCGCGCAGATCGTGACCGGCGACGCCCGAGAGCTGCTGCTGGCGCGGATCGAGCGGCGCACCGGCGACTACGGTCCGGCTCTGACGCGACTCGACCGAATCGCAGCGCGTGGATTCGACGCAGCCATCCTTCGGGCCGACCTGCTCTACATCGATTCGCGTTACGACGACATGCGCGCCGCGCTCGCCGAGTGCGCTCCGGCGACCGATGAGGAAGTCGCGCAGCTGGCGTATCTGCGCGCGTTGCTCGCGTTCGAAGTCCGCGAGCCGATCGATGATCGGCCGGAAGCGTCGCACTACCTCGCCTCGCGTCTCGCGACCTATCTCGCCTCGCGCGACGATCTCGACGCAGCGGCACGACACGCCGCCGAATCGTTAGCACGCGCGCGCTGCGAAACCGAACGCATCGACGCGGCCCTCGACCGCGTCTACATCCTCTTCACCGCCGGTTCGTGGGCCGCGGCGCGCGACGAGGCATTGCGCACGCTCGCGCTCATCGAGGAGACGCAAGGCGACCGCGCCGGCGGCGGAATCCTCTTCATCCTCGCCTACCTCGCTGCCGATGACGGCCAGTGGGCGCACGCCGCGCAGCGCCTGCATCGCCTTTGCCACTTCTACCGCGGCACCGGCGACGACAAACGCCTGCGCGAGCTCGACATGATCGCCGCGCATCTCGACTTCTCGCGCGGCCGTTTCGCCGACGCGGTCCGCGCCGCGCAAGCGATCGTCGACAGCGCTCAGTTTTCTCCGCAGATCCGCGAAGCCGCCGCCGTCATCCTCGACGAGATCGACTGGATCGAAGGGCGCGAAACGCCGCTCCGCTCCACCGGCAACTCTGAAAACATCGAACTGTCGAAGCGCCACGAGGCGATGCGCGTCCGCCGTAGCGGAGGAGTCGCAACCCTCGGCGACGCGAACACCGGCTCGCAGAAACTGAAGCACTTCCGCGACGCCCTCGGCCGCGGCGACACCGCAACCGCGGAATCGATCGCCGCCGAGATGAAGATCGAGTTGCCGAAGCGCGAGACCGCCGCCTCGGCCATCGAGATGCGTTTCCTTCGCGACGCCGCCTTGCGCGAGTTTCCGTTCACGCCGCGCGACTTCGGCCCCACCGCCTGGCGCTTTGCCACGCGAAACCGCCTCGGTCAATGGCAGGAAATCGGATCCGCCACGGCGCTCGCAGGATCAGATCTCGACACGATCGCTGCCGCCGGGAAGCACGATTGGATTCTCTGCAGCGAACGCGAACTGCTTTTCGTCGACGGCATCAGCGCGTGGACTCCGGAGTCGCGCGATGCGCTGGCCGCGCTCTTCCGCACCCGCGCTGAGCATCACCGCATGCGCCGCGTCATCGAACAGAACGAGAGCGTGACGGTCGCCAAAAGCGAGGCCATCGAGGGCATCATCGGCGACTCGCCGGTCATGCGCGAGATCTTCACGCTCATCACGCGCGTAGCTCGCCGCGACGTCCCCGTCTGCGTCCTCGGCGAGTCCGGAACCGGCAAGGAACTCGCCGCGCGCGCCGTTCATCGCCACTCGCCGCGCCGCGGCAAGACCTTCACCGCCGTCAACTGCGCGGCGCTGCCGGAGAATCTGATCGAGAGCGAGTTGTTCGGCCACGTGCGCGGCGCCTTCACCGGCGCCGATCGCGACCGCGCCGGCCTGATCGAGATCAGCGACGGCGGAACGCTTTTCCTCGACGAGATCGGTGAGATGCAGCTCTCCGCGCAGGCCAAGCTTCTACGATTTCTGCAGGAGGGCGAGTTCCGCCGCGTCGGCGATACCGTCAATCGAACCGCCGACGTGCGCATCGTCAGCGCCACCAATCGCAAGCTTGAATCGGCGGTCGAAGAGGGACAGTTTCGCGAGGATCTCTACTACCGCATCGGCGGAATCGAGATCGCCCTTCCGCCGCTGCGCGAACGGCCGTCCGACATTCCGCTGCTCGCCTCGCACTTCCTCGCGCGCGAGCACGAAAAGAGCCGCGGCGGGCCTTCCAAGCTCACCGCCGACGCCGAATCCGTCTTCGTCGGCTACCGCTGGCCCGGCAACGTGCGCGAATTGCAGAACACCATTCGCGCCGCGCACGCGCTGGCGGGCGAAGCGGCGGCCATCGACGTCGAGCATCTCCCCGAGCGGATGCGCAGCACCCTTGTCCGCGCCGGCGGCGGCGTCAGCTCGTATCAGGATGCGGTGACGCGCTTCCGCCGCGACCTCATCGAGAAGTCGCTGCTTCAGGCCAACGGCAACCAGAATCGCGCCGCCGCCTCGCTCAACATGTCGCGCCAGGCGCTCGCGTATCAGATTCGCGAACTGGGGATCCTCGTCCGCGGCAATCACCTTGTCACAGAGCGCTGACCCTGCCGACGCGGTGCTGTCGCGCGCGGTCCGTACAATGCCGGAGCCCGATGCGTCATTCAGTCCTTATCGCGGTCACCGCTCTCGCCGCCGGTTGCGCGCTCTATTCGGACGTTTCGATCTCGCCGCTGCTGCTCTCGCCGGGATCGATCGAGCGCGGCAGCGATCTGCCATCGATGCTGCGAAAGTCGGATTACGTCCGCGCCGTCGAGCAGGCCTCGACGATTGAAGCGAAAGGCCGGCAGAGTGCGAACGACCTTCTGGCCCTCGGCACGGCGGAGATGACCGCCGGCCGCTTCGATAACGCGCGCCGTCACCTTCGCGCCGCGCTCAACCTCGAGCCGTTTCGCACCACGTACGCCGACGCCGCGTGGACGCTTTCGCAACTCGAGTACATGCGCAACAACTTCGAGTCGAGCCTGGAGTGGGCGCACGTTGCCGCCGAACACGGCCTGGTCGTGCGCAAGTGGCACATGGACTTTCTCGACGCGTTGAAGAACGTCGACATTTACCACTTCCGCGGCCCCGTCGCCGAGCGCGTGCCGCTGCGGATCGGACGTCCCGATGTGCCGCGCGTCGAAGTGACGGTCAACAAAACGAAGAACGTCATCGCCATCGTCGACTCCGGCGCGGTCATGTCGATCGTCTCGCGCAAATTCGCCGACTCCGTTCCCATCCGCAAGCTCGGCAACTTCGAAGGCCAATTCACCGGGCTCCTCGGCGAACCGATCCAGGTCGAGTTCGGAATCATCGAGTCGCTGCAGATCGGCAAGATGATCATCGAGAACATCCCGGTAGCGATCATGCCGGACGACAAGATGAAGTTCATCGTCACCGGCAAGAACGAGTTCTCCATCGAGTTTCTCCTCGGCGCGCATCTGCTGAAAGAAACGCGCATCGAGCTCGACTTCCGCCGCAATCAGGCCACGTTCACGCACCTCACCGACGCCGATCGCGTGGCCGCGCCCGACCAGAACCTTTTCTGGGATCACTTCCGCCCCACCGTTCGCGGGGTGATCAATCGCAAGGGATGGTTCGTGTTCGTCCTCGATACCGGTTCCGAGGTCACGTTTCTGAACTCGGCGCAATCGAGCTCGCTGCCGATTCAACTCTTCACGAAAGGTCACAACGCAACGTTGCAGGGTCTCGGTGGCGCGAAGAAACACGGCGACAAAGTCGAGGACGTGGAAATCGGCGTCGACCGCTGGGCCGGCACGTTCCGCACGATCCCGATGTACGACGCCGGCGCGTCGGAGCGCACCTCTGGCATCGTCGGCGAGAACTACCTGAAGAACTTCATCGTCACGATCGACTTCGGCCGCATGCGCCTCGATCTCGTGCCCGTGCTTCGCATTCCGATGGGCGAAATCGAAGGGCAGGACCCGGCGACGGGACAGATGCCGCGGTGACAGTGCGATAGGATCGCGCGTCGATGGACGATTCAATGGTCATTCGAGCAACGACCGTCCTCTGCGTGCGCCGCGACGGCGCGGTGGCGATGGCGGGGGACGGACAGGTGACGGTGGGCACGACCGTCATGAAACATGGCGCGGCCAAGGTGCGGCGCCTCTATCACGACAAAATCCTGGCGGGATTCGCCGGCTCCGCGGCGGACGCGTTCGCGCTTTTTTCGCGTTTCGAGGCCAAGCTCGAGGAGTACCGCGGCAACATGGAGCGGTCGGTCGTCGAGCTGGCCAAAGACTGGCGCATGGACAAGTACCTGCGCCAGCTGCAAGCCTTTCTCATCGTCGCGAACGCCGAGCGCGCGTACCTGATCTCCGGCACCGGCGATCTCATTCAGCCGGACGACGGCATCCTGGCCATCGGTTCCGGCGGGCCGTACGCGCTGGCCGCGGCGCGCGCGCTGATGAAGCACACGGAGTTGAACGCGGCCGGCATCGCCGAGGAAGCGCTGCGCATTGCGGCCACCATCTGCATTTACACGAACGATCAGATCACTGTGGAAAGCCTCTGACGCATGGTCATCCAACTCCCGGGCAGCATCGAAGAATCGACGATCTCCGAACGCCTTACGCCGAAAGAAATCGTGCGCGAGCTCGACACCTACATCGTCGGCCAGCACGCGGCGAAACGCGCCGTCGCCATCGCCCTTCGCAATCGGTGGCGGCGGCAGCAGCTCCCGCCGGAACTGCGCGACGAGATCGCGCCGAAGAACATCATCATGATCGGACCGACCGGCGTCGGAAAGACGGAGATCGCGCGGCGTTTAGCGCGACTCACACGGTCGCCATTTCTGAAGATCGAAGCATCAAAATTTACGGAAGTCGGCTACGTCGGCCGCGACGTCGAATCGATCGTCCGCGATCTGACCGAGATCGCAGTCAAGCTCGTGAAGGACGAGAAGACGCGTCTCAATCGCGAGACTGCCGAGCGCAATGCACGCGAACGGATCCTCGATCTGCTCCTTCCCGATTCGCGCCGTCCCGCCGCGCGGCCGGCGTTCGTCGGCGCGCCGTCCGACGAACCGCCGCCGACCGAGACGCGCGAGAAGCTCGGCATCTGGCTCGATGAAGGGCGCCTCGACGAACGCGAAGTCGAGCTCGACGTGAAAGAGCAGAGCTACCCGTCGTTCGAAATCTTCTCCGCGCAGGGCGTCGAGGAGATGGGCGTCAACGTCAAGGACATGCTGCCCGGCCTCTTCGGCGGCAAGTCGAAGCGCAAGAAGATGCGCATCGGCGACGCGCGGCCGATCATCGTGCAGGAGGAAGCGGAGAAGCTGGTCGACCAGCAGAACGTGGCCCGCGAAGCCATCGACCGCGTCGAGCAGAGCGGCATCGTCTTCCTCGACGAGATCGACAAGATCGCCGGCCGCCAGAACGCGTCGCACGGCCCCGACGTCTCGCGCGAAGGCGTGCAGCGCGACCTGCTGCCGATCGTCGAAGGGACCACGGTCAACACGAAGTACGGGATGGTGAAGACGGACCACATCCTCTTCATTGCCGCCGGCGCGTTCCACGTTTCGAAGCCGTCGGACCTGATCCCCGAACTGCAGGGCCGCTTCCCGATTCGCGTCGAGCTGGAGTCGCTCACCGAGGAGGATTTCGTGCGCATCCTGCACGAGCCGAAGAACGCGCTGACGATGCAGTACTCCGCGCTGCTGGCCACCGAGGGCGTGACGCTGACCTTCGCCGACGAAGCGATCGCCGAGGTGGCGCGCTACGCCGCGCTGGTCAACGAGAAGACCGAAAACATCGGTGCCCGCCGCCTGCACACCATCCTGGAACGCCTCCTCGACGAGCTCTCTTTCGACGCCAGCGAGATGGACGGCCAGACCGTCACCATCGACGCCGCCTACGTCCAGCGCGTGCTCGCGGAAACGGTGAAGGATGAGGATTTGAGCCGGTACGTTTTGTAGGGAACGCTGCTCGACTGCACCTATTTGTGTGCAGTTGATTTGCGGCATTGAACACTCCGAGATACGGTCGTGGCGATGAAGCTGCGCGACTTCGAGCAACACCTCAGGCGCCACGGCTGTTACGTGCGGCGTGAGGGCGGACGCCACACGATCTACACGAATCCAGCGAACGGCAAATCAGCCGCCGTGCCTCGTCACACGGAAATTAAGACGGCCACGCTGCGGCGGATTTGCCACGACCTCGATATCGCGACGCCGTTGGCGCGCTGAACTACTTGCCGACGGCGATCGGCTCGCGGACGATGCGGCGTTCGTCAACGCCTTCGAGCACTCTCTCGCGGTTCACTTCGAGCATCAGCTCAAGCGCTTCTTTCAGATTCTCGCGAGCTTCATCGAGCGTTTCGCCCTGCGAGATTGCGCCGGGGACCTCTTCGACGAAGGCGACGTAGCCGCCCTCTTCCGCCGGCTCATAAACTGCGGTGAACGTTTGCGTCACGGCGAAAAGCTTACCGCATACTTGCAGCCATGCGACGCCTCGCCGCTCTTCTCCTCTTCGTTCTGACGCTGAACGCTCGCGCGGATGTGATCACCGACATGCGCGCCGCCGTTTCGCAGCTTCGCGCGACGAAGCCGATTCATGTCTCCATCGACGTGCAGCGCTCGCGGAAGAATGAGGGGCGGTTCGCCAATCAGCAGTTCACCGGCGCGGCGTCGCTGGATGTGATCGAAGACGAAGCTGGGTTGCACATCATCTTTCCGCGCGCCGTGCTGGAGAAGGCGGAGCGCGAGTCGCGCGAGCACACGGCCGATCCGCGAAAACAAACGCCGACGCGGGCGGCGGTGAATGACACGCAAGCGACGGAGATCGCCGACGCCGTCAATTTCGCCGGACCGTTTCTGCGCCTGATCGACACGGCGAGGAAAGTCAGTGAGAGCCGCGCAGTCCGCGAAGGACATCCGGTGCGTGTGGTCGTTCTGAAGCTGACTCCGAAACTTCCACCCGAGGCGACGAGCATCTTCAGCGTGAAATTCACGGAAGATCAGATGACCGTCTGGCTCGGCGACGACAACCTCCCCGTCGCCGCGGAACGGATCCAGCGCGGCACCGCGGGATTCATGTTCATCAAAGGCTCGATGACGAATCGCTCGACGTGGACCTTCGCGCATGTCGCCGATCGGCTGGTGGTGCTGCGCGATGATTCCGCGTACGCGGGATCGGGATTCGGGCAGAAGGGGGAAGGGCGGAGTGTGCAGGTCGTGACCGTGCGGTAAGAGGACCTTTCACGCGGAGTCGCGGGGACGCGGAGAAAAGCAGGACCACCAACCATGACACGAGCACGACATGTTCTCGGTACAGCCATACGCATCATCGCGATCTTTTTCTCGCTAGGGATCGCGCTCTACGCGCTGTCGTTCCTCATCGCCAGAGAGCGGATGTTTCCACCTCCACTCGCCGACGCATTTCACGCTCGACCGTGGGCTCGCCTGACTCTCCGCGTGCTCCGCCTCTCCGCGTCCTCCGCGTGAACCGTCTCCCTGTCGCGTACTTGGCTACAATCCCCGCCCATGCGCCGCATCGTTTTCGCACTTGCCGTCTTTCTCGCCGTCACCCTCTTCGCTCAGACGCCGTCGGAGCCGCCGATGCTGGGGTTTAGTCCAGCGGGCGCGGCGAAGGAACGGGCGATCGAGTCGCAGTTTGATTCCTCGCTGAAGCGCGAGGAGTTGCGCGACTGGTTGAAGCGCCTCTCGGCGCGGCCGCATCACCTCGGGTCGGCGTATGACAAGGAGAACGCCGAGTTCATCGCCTCGTTGTTCAAGTCGTGGGGGTACGACACGAACATCGAGGAGTTTCGGGTGCTCTTTCCGACTCCGAAGCGGCGCGTGGTCGAGCTGATTGCGCCCGAGCGGTTCACGGCCAAGCTCGTCGAGCCGCCGGTGCCGGGCGATGCGACCTCGGGGCAGCAGAGCGAGCAGCTTCCGACGTACAACGCGTATTCGATTGATGGCGACGTCACCGGCGATCTGGTCTATGCGAACTACGGCATCCCCGCCGATTACGAGGTCCTCGCCCGCAACGGCGTCGATGTGAAGGGGAAGATCGTCATCACGCGCTACGGCGGGTCGTGGCGCGGCATCAAGCCGAAGGTGGCGGCGGAGCATGGCGCCATCGGTTGCATCATTTACTCCGATCCGAAGGACGACGGGTACGGGCAGGGCGACGTCTATCCGAAGGGCGCGTATCGCAATGAGAACGGCGCGCAGCGCGGGTCGGTGATGGATATGCCGGTGCATCCCGGCGATCCGCTCACGCCCGGCGTCGGTGCGACCGCGGACGCGAAACGGCTCGACCGCAAGGACACCGAGGTCATTACCAAGATCCCGGTGCTGCCGATTTCGTACGGCGATGCGCTCCCGCTGCTGCGCGCGCTCGGCGGTCCGGTCGCGCCGCCTGACTGGCGCGGCGCGCTCCCGATCACCTATCACCTCGGGCCCGGACCTTCGCGCGTGCATCTGGCGCTGGAGTTCAACTGGAACATGGTGCCGGCGTACGACGTCATCGCGCGGATGGCCGGCTCGCAGTATCCCGACGAGTGGGTGATGCGCGGCAACCATCACGACGCGTGGGTGAACGGCGCGAACGATCCGCTCAGCGGACTGGTGGCGGAGCTGGAGGAAGCGAAGGCGATCGCGGAACTTGCGAAGAGCGGCTGGCGTCCGAAACGGACCATTCAATTCGCGGCGTGGGACGGCGAGGAAGAAGGACTGATCGGTTCGACCGAGTGGGCGGAGACGCACGCGGACGAATTGCGCGCGAAGGGCGTCGTCTACATCAACTCCGATACGAATTCGCGCGGCTTCCTCGATGCGGGCGGCTCGCACACGCTGGAGAAGCTGATGACGCAGGTGGCGCGCGACGTTCCTGATCCGGAGCGGAACGTGTCGGTGCTGGCGCGGATGCGCGCGCGCGAAGCGACGCAGGCGAAGAATGCCGAGGAGCGGAAGGAAGCGCGCGAACACGAGCTGATCCGGCTGGATGCGTTGGGATCGGGCTCGGACTACACGCCGTTTCTGCAGCACACCGGCGTCGCGGCGATGAACATCGGCTACGGCGGCGAGGGCGGCGGCGGTTCGTATCACTCGGTGTACGACTCGTTCGATCACTACACGCGCTTCGGCGATCCGAACTTTGATTACGGGATCGCGCAGGCGAAAACGACGGGACGTTTAGTGCTGCGGCTCGCGAATGCGGACGTGTTGCCGTTCGAGTTGACGACGTTCGCCGACACCGTTGGACGCTACATGGACGAGTTGACGAAGCTTGCCGACAACGAGCGACGCGACATCGAAGACCGCAATCGCCTCGTGCGCGATCGCGCGTACGAGATCGCGGCGGATCCGACCAAGACGTTCGTCTCGCCGGCGTCGGAAGAGGCGGTGCCGTATCTCAACTTCGCGCCGCTGCAGAATGCGGTCGCGCATCTGAAGCGAAGCGCGCGCGAATTCGATCGCGCTGCGGCGTCCGCGCCTCCCGAACGCCAGGCGGCGTTCGATCGCGCGCTCATGCACATCGAACAGTCGCTGCTGCTTCCGAACGGACTGCCGCGGCGGCCGTGGTTCCGTCATCAGATTTACGCGCCCGGCTTTTACACGGGCTATGGCGTGAAGACGATTCCGGGCGTGCGCGAGGCGATCGAACAGAAACAATGGGTTGACGCGAACGCGCAGATCGAGAGTGTGGCGCGCGTCATCGATGGCTACGCCGCCGAGGTGGAGAAGGCGGCGAAGTAGGCCGCAATGGCTCGCAAACGCGCGTTGCCGCTGGACGGCATTCTCGTCGCCGATTTTTCGCGCGTCCTTGCCGGGCCTCTCTGCACGCAACTCCTCGGCGATTGGGGAGCCCGCGTCATCAAGGTCGAAGCTCCGGGCGGCGATGAGACGCGAAGGTGGGGACCGCCGTTCGTCGGCGATGTCAGCGCGTACTTTCTGTCGATCAATCGCAACAAGGAGTCGATCGCGATCGATCTGAAGTCGGAGGAGGGCGCCGAGGTTGCGCGCCGGCTGATCGAACGCGCCGATGTCGTCGTCGATAACTTCCTGCCGGCGCAGAAAGAGTCGCTGCAGTTCGCGCCGCGCGAGCTCAATCCGCGCGTCGTCCACTGCACGATCGCTGGATTCGACAGCGATACGGATGACGCGAATACGCCCGGCTACGACCTGCTGGCGCAGGCGGGATCGGGGCTGATGTCGATCACGGGCGACGCCAGCGGCCAGCCGATGAAGATCGGCGTCGCGCTCGCGGACGTGCTGACGGCGCATTACGCCTTCGGCGCGATTTGCGCGGCGCTTCGCGCGGGCGAGGGGGCCTCGATCGAGGTCTCGCTCTTTTCGGCCACGGTCGCGTCGCTGGCGAACGTCGCGCAGAACGTGCTCGTCACCGGCAAAGAGGCGGCGCGGTACGGCAACGCCCATCCGTCGATCGTGCCGTATCAGGCGTTTCACGGCAGCGATCGGATGTGCGCGATCGGCGTCGGAACGGATCGCCACTTCGCGCAACTCTGCGATCGCGTATTACGGCGTCCCGAGCTGGCGCGTGACGAACGATTCGCGACGAATACACAGCGTGTGAAGCATCGCGAAGTGTTGGTCGCAATTCTCGAAGAGGCGTTCCGCGAACGAACGGCGGCGCAGTGGGTGGCGCGATGCCGCCGCGCGGCGATTCCGGCATCGCTCGTGCGCGGCGTGCGCGAAGCGCTGCGCACTGCCGCCGCACGCGCGCTGATCGCATCCGTGAACCACCCGGAAATCGGCGAGTACGACGCGATCCGAAATCCTGTGCGCATCGACAGCGAACGTCTCGACATCGGTTCGCCGCCGCCATCGCTCGGACAACACACGGACGCGATCGTGCGCGAGCTCAAAGCGGGTCTAAGGCGTAGTGTAGGCGTCCCGCCTGCAACCGACGGGCGTCCTCGCCCGGCGGGGGTTTCTGGATTCAAGCGCAGGATTGGGGTTGACTCACGACCCACCGTCGGGCGGGACGCCACGCCGGATGCAGGCGAGGACGCCCGCACTACTACCGCTTCGAATACGAAAAAATCAGGAGCACGAAGCAGCCGACCATCACGACCGCGAGCACGGCGATCACGATGACGACGGCGCGGAAGTCGCTCCCCTTTTTAGCAGTCGGCGCAAACGCGCGCAACGCGAAGTACAACCCCGTCGCGCCGGCGACCATGATCGTGCCGCCAACGAGAATGACGCGCAGCAGGATCCGGCCAAACTCGGGATCGATATTCACAACGGATTGACCGTGTTGACGCTCAGCTCCGAGACCAGCCGGATCATGGCGCGGCCTTCTTCGTCTGCGATTTCGTAGGCGAGGCAGAGCGCCTCGAGGTCGCTCTCGTATTCGTACGCGGCCACGGTGAAGCCGTCGGGCGGCTGATGGCGGTCGCTGGTCAACGCGCGCATCCATGTTCCGTCCGGCCGCAGGCGATAGCGCACCAGGCCGTGCACGCGAACGCGCCGCGCGCCGCCGATGTCGACAAGTTTCAGTTCGTTGTCTTCGTGCGCGACGCCTTCCGCATTCGCTTTCTGCGCGGCCAGCATCTTTCCGACAAACGATGCGATCAGATCGTGCAGCCGCTCCTCGGAACTCCCGATAGGGTCGATGAATCGCAGGCCTGTGTGCGAGAGCGCGTTCGAGCCGGCGCGCCGCACGACCTCGGTCCGGGCCACTTCGCAGTCGATCTCGATCTGCTCGCCCCTCCACAGGAACTGCAACCGCGAGCGCGTCTTCGGCGTCGTAACTCCGAAGTGCTCGACGAACGCACCGATGACGCCGAGGTCGAGGATCAGCGTGTTCTGGCCGTCGAGCGTGCCGAGGATTGGACGCGGCAGGCGGAGGCGTTGGAAGATTCTGCGATCGTGGGTGCGCATTCGTACGGGTTAGCGAAGGCAAGCATATTGCTGCGCCTCCACTTGCGTCCAAGAATGATGTCGTGGGAGAAGAGTTGACGCGGAGCGTTAGTGGCAGAACGACAAACTGAGCGGCGAAGCATCTGGCGCGTCGGACCTGACAGCACGTGGACGACGATCGTACCGGTTGCGTTCATCATCGCCTCGCTGCTGACGCTGGTGCTGCTGCCGATTTTCTTCGGCCGGCACACCAAGGAGATGCGGCGCGAGATCACCGAGGTGGCCGAGCCGTCGCGACGCGCCGCGAATGAAATCCAGGCTGACTTATCGACGGAGCTGGGAAACATCATCGCCTGGCAGGTCACCGGTCAAAAGCAGTTTCGCGACGATTACATCCGCCTGCTCGCCGAACAGAAACAAGATTCCGGCACGCTGCGCCGGCTCGCGCCGAAACTCAGCCCCGAGGTCGCGACTGACTTGAAGTCATTGGCCAAAGAGTCAGACGAGTGGCACGCCGACGTCGTTTCGAGCGAGTTCCTGTCGCGGCAGATTCCGGCCGAGGTCTCGCTGACAAGGCTCTTCGAAAAGAATCCGTCATATCTGGAAGCGTTGAAGGCCGCAGGCGCGCTCGAGATTTCGATTCAGGCCGCGATCGATCAACGGCTGACCGAAATTCGCAACGAAGAGAGCCTTAGCCAGTCGCTCACGATCATCCTCACGCTCCTCGCGCTGACATCCGCGCTTCTCGTGGCCGGCCTCGGGCGTCAGATGCGCCTTCTGGCGCGTGAAGCGATGGGGCGGCGGCAGGAAGCGGAGCGCGAAGCCGCGGAAGCGCAACGCGCGCGTGCCGCGGCCGAGCGTGAGGAGCGCCGCGCCGCGTTTTTGGCGGGTGCAGGGCAGGAGCTGGCGTCGTCGCTCGACTACGAACACGCCATCGCAACACTGGCGCGGCTGATCGTGCCGAACATCGCCGACATCTGCGTGATCGATCTGTCCGAACCCGATGGCGGCCTTCGCCGGGCCGCGGTTTCTCATCGCGATGCGGAGCGCGAGCGCGAACTGGAAACGCGCGTGGGCGAGATCATCCGCGACGTCCCCGAGGCGCTGTCGTTCGTCATCCGCGAACGCGAGTCGCGCATCATCGGCTACGCGTCATCGCTGCTCGCGTACGCCGGCGTCGCGCCGGAGGAACAGCGCTCGCTGATGGCGGTGCCGCTGGTCAGCCGCGGACAAACACTCGGCGTGATCCTGACCGCGGCGGCGGTGGGAACGCTCTTCAAGCCGGAAGATGCGGCGCTGGTCAGCGAGCTGTCGCGTCACGGGTCGCTGGCGATCGACAACGCGCGGCTGTATCAGGAGTCGCAGCAGGCCGTGCAGGCGCGCGAGGAAGTGCTGGCGATCGTGTCGCACGATCTCCGCAATCCGCTGAACGCGGTGATGCTCGCGGCGTCGCTGCTGCAGACGTCGGACAAGATCGCGCCTGACGACCGCGAGCAACTCGAGATCATCGACATCTCCGCGAAACGGATGCAGCGCCTGATCGAGGACCTTCTCGACGTCACGCGCCTCGAAGGCGGCAAGCAATTGCCGATCGATCCGGCGCCGCTCGACGTGCAATCGCTCTTCGGGGAGACGTACGAATTGTTCAAGTCGCAGGCGGTGACGGGATCGATCACGCTGCAGTGCCGCGCGTCGAAAGACGTGCCGCCGGTGTATGCCGATCGCCATCGCGTGCTGCAGGTGCTGTCGAATCTCATCGGCAACGCCATGAAGTTCACGCCTCCGGGCGGGGTGATCACGTGCCGCGCGGAGTCCGAGGACGGCAAGGTGTTGATCACGGTCGCCGACTCAGGTCCCGGCATCCCGAGCGAAAACCTCGGCGATATTTTCAATCCCTACTGGCAGGCCAAACGCACCGCGCGCCTCGGCGCCGGCCTCGGGCTGCCGATCGCGAAGGGCATCGTGGAGTCGCACGGCGGAAAAATCTGGGTGGAGAGCGAGCCGGGAAAGGGTACGAAGTTTTTCTTCACGCTCCCGGTGGCGGTCGACGCGCCCGCGCCTGTCAGCGCGCGATGACCGCCGCCTGCATCCGCACGGAGGCCAGGTAGCGGTTCTGCACGCGCTGGCGGTAGAGCTTCGTGCGGGTCGTGACGCGGTGCACGTAGTCGATCGTTTCCGGGTATTGTGGGATCCCGCCGCCGAGGCGTTCGACGGTGCCCTCGCCGGCGTTGTAGGCGGCCAGCGCGATCTTCTCGTCGCCGAAACGTTCGACGAGGTAGTGCAGATAGCGCGTGCCGGCGGCGATGTTCGCGTGCGGATCGAACGGATCGTCGCAGTGCATGAGGCGCGCGGTCTCGGGAACGATCTGCATGAGGCCTTGTGCGGCTTTCGCGGAGACGAGGCGTGGACGGAAATCGGATTCGGATTCGA